>Ga0315338_1000947_pt1 | contig 46036 bp, 27 predicted proteins | sample ASW8metaG_FD_204518 | JGI IMG/M metagenome (GOLD analysis project Ga0315338, IMG submission 204518) | Ammonia-oxidizing marine archaeal communities from Monterey Bay, California, United States - ASW #8 | ecosystem: Environmental > Aquatic > Marine > Coastal | place: USA: California | collected... | reverse complement strand
ACCCGGCCACTGACGATAGCATGGAAGACCTGGACATGGACGGTGTCGCTAATCTGGAGGAGTACAACAACTTCACCGACCCCAATGATCCCGACACCGACGGTGACGGACTTGATGATGGTGCCGAGATCGCCGCCGGAGCCGACCCGCTGAATCCGGACAGCGACGGCGACAGCCTGCTCGATGGAGTGGAGACCGGCACCGGCATTTTTGTCGACGCCAACAACACCGGCACCAGCCCCCTCGACACCGACAGTGATGGCGACGGTGCCAACGATTCGTTCGAGGTCACCGAGAACACCGATCCGAACGATGCTACCAGCACTCCGTCCATCCCGATCGTGCAGCCCTCCTTCGTTCCCATCAATGAACTGGCCCCCGGTTCCTACGGGCCGGACTTCACCCAGAACGGGGTGGACTACCAGGAGAACCACTATGGCGGCGGTGTCATCTTCAACAACAACGCCCTGGGCAACTACACCGTGCACACCTCGGGAGTTCCGGCCCCCACCGCTTCCCTCAATGCCATCGAACCCCTGACCGCCCATGGTAATGGCGGGGGAACCATCTCCATCCACAACCGCCCCTGGCTCGACGCCGGCGGGGAAAACTTCACCGTGCGCTACAACGGCTACCTCGACATGTCGGCCTTCAACCCGGGGACCTACAAGATCCACCTCGGGGCCGATGACACCAACTACTTCATCATGGACACTGCCGACGGTAATGTCACCTCACAGCACAACTGCTGCCCAGCGAACCAGGAGCACCCCTTCACCATCAACATCCCTGGCATCTTCCCCTTCGACAACGTCTTCGGGGAGCAGGGCGGCGGCGACTGGACCGAAGTCGGCATCAGCGGCCCCGGCATCCCCGGGATCGTGGCCCTTGGTGACACCGCCAACGGCAGCCCCCCGGTCTACCCCATCGGGGGAGAGACGACCGACAGTGACCGCGACGATCTCCCGGACTTGTGGGAGACCTCCTGGGCCGCCATCAACGACCTGACCCAGTTGTCCGACACAGGGGACTTCGACGCCGACGGACTCACTGACCTGGAGGAACTCACCGCCGGGACCAATCCCACCAATGCCGACAGCGACGGCGACGGAATCGCCGACGGGGCCGAAACCAACACCGGCACTTTTGTCAACACCAGTGACACCGGAACCAATCCGGGCAACCCGGACAGTGATGGCGATGACCTGGAGGACGGGGCAGAGGTGGGCTCTCACCAGACAGACCCCACTGATGCCGACTCTGATGACGACGGAACCGACGATGGCGACGAGATTCTGGCAGGGACCAATCCCAATGATCCGAATTCCAATCCGCCGCTGGCGCTGCCCATCGGCTACTGGTCTTTCGATGACCAGGGTGCCGGTGGCACGACTGCGGATTTGTCCAACGGCGGCAACGACGGGACCCTCAATGGCGGTCCCGAGGTGGTCGAGGGTCCTTGTGGGCCCGGTGATTTCGCCCTTAAGTTCGACGGGATCGATGACTCGGTGACGACGGGAGTGTCTCTCTTCACGGGGGGAGCGGAGTTTACCATGTCGGGCTGGGTCAAGTTCGAGACGGCCCAGATCGGAAACCGGGTCGGCTGGTTCGGGCAGAACGATGCGGTGGAGTTCGGCCTCATCAATCCGGCCCAACTGCAGCAGTGGACCAACGTGGGAGGCGCGCTCAACGTGACAGTTGCGGACACCTCTCCGGAGTGGATGCACGTGGCCATCACCGGTGACGCAGCGGGAAGGATCGCCTACCTCAACGGCGTGGCAGAGCTCACCCCCGGCAACTCTGCTGCCGGGTCGTCATCGGCATTTCCCTTCAACATCGGGGGCTCCGGGATCTACGACGCCAGCGGCAACTGGTTTACCGGATGTATCGACGAGGTCGCGGTCTGGGACAAAGCTCTCACTGCGGACGAAATCATGCAATTGGCCACCTGTGCAATCACACCGCTCGGACGTCCGCGGTCCCAGGTGGGGGTTGAGATCACCGAGTTCCACCGCACGGGGACCGGGGATATCCAGATCAGCTGGAAAAGCCGCCAGGACCGGCAGTATGACATCCTGAGTAATGCCGACCTGAGCACGCCACGGCTCCAGTGGGCCGAAGTGGCGGGCGCTCAGGATATCCAGGGTGATGCCTCGGGGATCACCACCATGGTGGTGGCGACGCCTTTCCCGGAGACCGGATACCTGGTCGTGCGTGAAGAAGGGCTTCCGGCCCTCTTCGAGGACGACCTGGAGAGCGATACGGGGTGGACTGCCATTGTCAACGACGCCAACGGCAACACCAACTGGGAGCGGGGTAGTCCCAATGGTAGCACTGGTCCCCTGACCGGGGCCGATGGTTCCGCCAACGCGTGGTGCACCAACCTTGCTGACTACGGTCCGGACTCCGATATCTCCCTCCGGTCACCGGCCATCGACCTGACCGGGGTGGTGGGCGCGGAGTTGAGCTTCGAGGCCTTCCGGGACGGCGATGGGTTCGGGGATGTCGCTTCCGTTCGTTTCCTGCGTGCGGCTGACCAGGTGCAGCTGGGTGCGGACATCTCGATCGACATGACCGTCTTCGATACCGACTACACCAGCATCAGTGTCTCGGTCCCGGTCGAGGCTATTGGCGAGAATGTTCACATTGAGTTCAACTTCGTGAGCGACAGCAGCGCGGATGCCTTCAGCGGACTCTCCATCGACAACGTGAAGGTGGAGGTAGCCACGCCCTAGACCGGATCAATCGATTCTCAAGGTGGTGAGGCCTCTGGGCCTTCACCGCCCAGGAGCCATGGCCGAATGTTAGACCTATCCGCCCCTGCTTCCTGCACCCTTAACCCGTGCACCGCACCCTGCTTGCTGCACTGGGATGGGTGGCGCTCTGCTTGCTGACACTTTCAGATTCTCGATTCACACCTCCCAACCCGGGCGGTATTCGCGGCGGACCAGGCGGTTGATTTCGGAGTCGTTGGTGCACTTCATCTTCTTCACATCCCACTGCAACTTCTTGCCTGCTCCAGCGAAAGCTGCCAGGTGTCCGGTTGCGGCGAAGGCGCTGAGGGGGGCGGCGGATCCGGGAAAGTCGGAACACGGTTTTGTTCCGTGCTTGCAGGCGTGAATTAGGTCGTGAATCGGGCCTCCGTGAGCTCGCGGCAGAGTCTTGGCCGGAACCGGGAGGTCCTTGATCCGCTCTCCGGGCAGGAATTGCCAACGCCCACTCGTGCCGCTGATCGTGATCATACCCTGCTCCCCCACGAAGAGGGTGTGCTCGTTGAACTTGATGTTGTACTTCCTCTGGGCTTCGAGCATAACCTCCGGCATAAGCTCCTTGTGGTCGTAGCAGTGGACTTCGACCGGAGCCATGTCGCCGCGAGCGCCGAACTTCCAGCGCACCACATTGTCCTGGGGATACTTTTCCTCGCTGCCCCCCTTGGTATTGAGACACTCGATGCTGAATTGCGGCGCCTCGCCCAATTTAAGAGCCCAGAAGAGGGTGTCCAGGTTGTGACAGGCCATGTCGCCCACCGTGCCAGTGCCGAACTGACGCCACGTCCGCCAACTGAATGGGTGCAGTCCGTCGTGAAAGTCGCGCTTCGGTGCCGGTCCCAACCATTCGTCCCAATGGATCCCGCCCGGCACGGGCTTGCTGGCCGGTCGACCACCGCTCCCGCCAAAGTTTCGACCCAGGAGAGCATGCACCTCGGTGATTTTTCCAATCGCACCGGCCCAGATGTACTCGCACACTTGGCGGATGTTTTCGCCGAAGTGCCCCTGGTTGCCCATCTGAGTGAGAACCTTTTTCTCCTCCGCGGCCTTCGCGAGCTTGTAGCACTCCGCGATGTTGTGCGCCAAGGGTTTCTGGCAGAAGACGGCCTTGCCCAGATCGATGGCGCGAATGGCGGCTGGAGCGTGATGATGGTCGGGTGTCGCGATGAGCACCAGGTCGATGTCCTTCTGGCACTCCTCGATCATCTTACGATAGTCATAGTAGACCTTCGGATTGGGAACTTTGCCCGCAATGCTCTTCGCAGCCTTCGCGATCCGCCCTTCATCGATGTCGCACATCGCGACAAATCGCTCGCTAGCTGCAATCGCCGGATTGCCGCTCCCCATCCCGCCACTACCGATTACCGCAATGCCAAGTTTCGAATTGGGCGATCTCTCAGCCAGAATCGATGGAGCGGCGACGATGCCGGATGCAAGCGCCGTCCGCTTGATGAAATTACGACGTGTTGTATTGTTGGTCATTGTGCTCAGGGTATCGTTTTCAGCCAATTTTCGGAGGTCAGGTCAGACTGTTGGTCTGAAAAAGGTCATAAGATTGGACTGTTCGGCGTGTCAAGCCGGGCTACAGAGTCTGGTTCGGTCGTCGCGCTTTTGCCTCAATCGCTCTTTCCTTTGGCAGTGCCTTTGCCGCAACTCGCTTTTCGGGGACGAGCGCAATGACACTCACTACATCCTCAAGACTCGAGGCTGCGAAGGCAAGAATGGACTGCGCGCCCCCTCATACGGGGTTCATGTAACAGGGATCAGGGTGAGGGGTCGAGGGTGCACCCCAACCTGCTCCCTGCACCCTTAACCCGTCCACCGCAACCTGGTTCCTGCACCGTGATGGGTGGGTGTGAAATCCGTAATGTCGCGACCCCGCTGCCCCCTAAAGGTTCATTCTGTCATTACTTCGTCGGTGATGTCGTCGGTGGGGAGGGGAGGATTGTGAAGCCGAGGTTGCTCTTGCCGTCCTTTTCGAACAGCACCGCCACGCGGCCGTCCGCGAGCACGCAGAGGTCGCTGTAGCCGCTGCCTCCTTCGTAATACACCAACTTCCAGGGCCAGGTCTTTCCCTCGTCGTAGCTACCGAAAAGGGTCCCGTGTGCGCGTGCCGTCGTGACCCCCGGTCCGGAGTAGAGGATCAGGCCCGGCTTGCCGTCCTTCGGCCAGGAGTGGCGTGCCACGGCGCCCTGGCAGGACGGATCCGGCAACTCGTTGGCGTGCCACGTCCTTTCAGAATCCTTTGTGCCCCCCTCGGAAACGACCGCCAAGGCCCGCTTCTTCGTCCCCGTGCGGCCGTTGAAGAGCAGCGAGCCATCGATGAGCTCCGCGCACCTAGCCTCCCCCATGGCATTGCCACCCCTACCACCCATCTTCCATGTCTCGCCGTGGTCGTCGCTGTAAACGACGTGCGGCTCGAAGCCCATCGGGATGACCAACCGCCCGGAGTACTTCCCTCTGGTCATCACGATGCCGGCGCCCGGGCCGGGGATGAAGATCTTGTCCCCCGGCTTCATCTGGTCGTGAAGGGCCTTGGTGATGTCCCTCGGCTTCGACCAGGTTTTACCGTCATCGACGCTGTAGGAAACATGCTGGCTCGCAGTCGGATAGGGGTTCCATCGACCCATGCAAATCCAGATCCGGCCGGTTTTCGGGTCCACTATCGGACAGGGATTGTTCACGGAGAGTTCCATGGAGTCAAAGATGACGATCTCCGGGCCCCAGGTCTTGCCGCCATCGGTGCTGCGCTTCACCACCGCGTCGATGTCGCCCACGTCCGCCCCGCCCGTGCGCCGCGCCTCGGCAAAGGCCAGGATCGTGCCCTTGGTGGTGGTGGCAAGCGCCGGAATGCGATATCGGCAGGCTTGGCCGTACTCGGGCTGCTCGCGAACGCCGGAGCCTTGAAAAATCTCTGCGATGGGCGCGGCGGACTTGAAGTCCGTCGACAGATCGTCGGACAGTTTCTCTGCGATCAGCTTGATGCTCTTGATCTTGATGTGAGTGTGCAAGGCATCGAACCAGAGGTGGAGCCGCACGCCCGGATCGATCGGCTGCTCGTGCAGTTTCTTGCCGTCGTAGTAGCAGGAGAGCTTGTCGCCGACGCGGTTGATGGCCATCGAGTGCAGGCTGCCGTCGAACGGGCCGTTCTGGATCTCCCCCTGGAAGTTCTCCAGCGGCAGGGACATCTTATTGTTACTCAGCAGGATCGGGCTGCCGGGTTTCCAGAAGTAGAGGCGGGCCCGATCGGTGATGGTGATATTTGGAAAACGCCACTGCGGCCTGCCAACCGCGCACGAGAAAACAACCTTAAACTCGCAGTCGCCCAGGGCCGACTTGGCCGTCGTGAACCGCGCCCAGTTCGGCCGGTCCATGGCGTGGGGCGTCGAGACATAAAGACCGTCGACGGTCTCTCCACCACAGCTGACGTGGTCCTTCGTGACCTCCGTGGCCGCGGCAGTCAGCGCCTTTTTGTTCAGCACGCCGTCCTTGATGATCCACAACTCCTCGGCGGCCACCGAGGTGGAGAGACTCAGCGTAGCAATGACCGACAATACGGAAGCAACTAAAACTGCGCGTCTCATTTCACTATCGAGGAAAGGGTGTGATCGCTCTAGCGAAGGAACTCCCAGGTATCGGTTCGAAACGCCGCCGCAGGTAGGCCTTCGCGGTTGTAAAGGTTGGCACGAACAGAGGTCGCGTGGATCGAGAAACTCATCAACTCGTCCTCGATATTCCTTCGGAAACATACCCGCCAGATAGCTGTAATCCTCTTCTGCGATCTCCATGCTTAGAGCTCGTAGTCTAGGGCTGCGCTCTCTCGTTACAAGATCAGGTGTAAAACCACCCCCACCCTTAACCCGTGCACCGCACCCTGCTTCCTGCACCGTGATTCGGGGGCTCCGGTGCCTGCTTCCCCCATCCCGTCGCCTGCCGTTTCGCGGAGGCGCTCACCACTTTTTTTCCAATGTCGCTTTCAGCACCCGGCTCTTGAGCATTTCATCCGCCAGCATCTTCTTGAGCTCGGAGTTCTCGTTCTCAAGTTCCTTGAAGCGCTTGGCATCCGCCATTTCCATCCGTCCATACTTCCTCCTCCACCGGTAGAAGGTCTGCTCGCTGATGTTCACTTCCCGGCAGACCTCCTCCACCGTTTGGCCCTCATCCGCCTTGCGTAGAATTCGGATGATTTCTTCCGTCGTGTGTCTCTTTTTCTTCATTCTTGGTTCTGAGTTAGCCCCAGAACCTAACCTTCACAATAGCCCAGTTTAGGGGGACCAGATCACGGTCAGCCGATTCAAAGAGGTTGAACTTCATCTGTCCCACGCCGACAGAACGGAGCTCCGGGTTGCTCACTCCGTGACTGCTGCCCAGCAATCCAACCCAGATTGTGCAGAAAGCAAGAACTCCCGAGCGTACGCGATCCATGCCAACCTGTAATGGGTTAGGCCCTTCGGCGTCGAGAGTGATTTCGAAATGGGGGGACACGAGGAAACCTCAAAGAGTAGTGGTGGTCGGCATGACACGGTCACCGGTATCTTATTCCTTCGTGTGACGTCGACGTGCAGTCCATTCTTGCACTCGCAGCCCCGAGTCTTGAGCATGTAGTGAGTGTCATTGCGCTCAGCCGCGAATCCCCGAGCCCCGGCGCCCGCATGCTAATCTGCGAAAGGACAAACTCATGCAACAACTAGATCGGACAAGGAGAGCGAACAGAGTCCTAACTGTCGCGTTGGTGATGGGCGTGGTCACGCCCTCAGCCTCCGCCCAATTTACCCATTGGCACAATACGGAAAACCCTCCCCCGACGACAGGCAACCTTTGGGACGACACCGACAATTGGAAGGATGATGCGGTCCCGGGCACCGGCGCCTTTGATGCGTTCCGAATCGAGCAATACCCGGGCGATACTGCTCTCACGGGGGACATCATCATGAATTTCGACTACAGCGCTCTAAATCCCCTTAGGGAGGCACAGTTCTTCGGCGGGGAGACGGTGCTCATTCAGGACTACTTCAGGGTCACGGTCGGGGGGAGCGGAGTCGGCAGTGGAATCGTCTTCAACCACGGCGGCAATGCCCCCAATGCCGCCTATGTCCGGGTCGACCCGGCAGGAACCGTCAAAGGGGACATCGTCCCAATAAGCGTCCACAACCGGGCGGCCCCGACCATCGAGTTTGCAGGCGGAAATTGGGTTGGGGGTAATTTTCGAAACCCCGCAACGGATGACCACCGCAAGGGGAGGCAAAACGTCATCTTCTCATCGGACATGGGCACCATCACGCCCGGATTGATTTCAACCTGGAGTGACGGCGCAGAGATGAATTTCATTTTCAACCTGGCTGCGGGGGGCGTCACGCCCGTTACCTTGACCGACGCAGATCCGCTTCAGTTCACGGGCCCATCCTCCGGCTCGCGACCTTGCAACCTAAGTGTCGACATGTCGGCTTACACCGGGGCGGCGACAAGTATCCCCCTGTTCATCTTCCAAAACCCGGACACCGATCGCCTCTTCGAGGAAGCCAACATCGCCGTTACAGGTGCACCAGCCGGATGGGAGGAACTGGAGGTGGTGCAGAACGACAACGGGGTCGTGCTTCAACAAGTGGGAGACGCCGACGGCGACGGCCTGCCCGACTCGTGGGAGCAGACCGTGATCGACACCGATCCGAATGACGCCATCGCAGCGCTCGAGGACATCGATCCCGCCGGCAATCTCGACGGCGATACCCTTACCAATAAGGAAGAATTCGATGCTGGTTCCGATCCCCTCGATGAAGATACCGATAACGATGCTTCCAATGACGACGAAGAACTCGCCAATGGAACTGGTGTCCTCGATCGCGACAGCGACGACGACGGTCTTCTTGACGGACACGAAACGAATACCGGCCAGTTCAACAGTGAAACCCATACGGGCACCGATCCGCTCAACGCCAATTCCGACGGCGACCTGCTTCCGGATGGCTTCGAGGTGAGTAATGGCTCCGATCCCAATGATCCGAATGATCCAGGGGCGGGGAACGCGGTCGAGATCGAGGCCGTCCCGATCGGGAGTCCGGGCAATCCCGCCGACGGGACCGGTTTCGGTCAGGTCGACTACGAATATGCGATCGGAGCGTTTGAGATCACGGTGGGACAATACCTCGTCTTCCTCAACGCCGTTGCGGCCGACGACACCCACGGGTTGTGGCATCCGGAAATGGACCGGGCCACCGGCGGGGACGCAGCCTTTGGTCCCGACATCAAGCGGACCGGCGAGGACGGAAGTTACACTTACACTGCGGGCCGGGCCGGGCAATTGAACCGCCCGATGCGGAGCGGCGTCGACTACGGCAACGCGATGCGCTTCTGCAATTGGCTGCATAACGGTCAGCCGTCGGGTCCGGAGGACGCGTCGACCACCGAGGACGGCGCCTACTTGCTCAATGGCGCGAACTCTAACGGTGACCTCGCAAACGCCCTCAAAGCGCGCCAGGTGGGCTGGAGATATGCACTTCCCACCATCGATGAGTGGTACAAGGCGGCTTACCACAATCCGGAAGATGACAGTTACTTCGACTTCCCCACCGGCAACAGCTCCCAGCCGGAGTACGTGAACAACTCCGGAAACCTCTCTGGAACCGATGATCCTTTCGCCGACGGGGGAACCGACCCCGGCAACTACGCCACGTGGCAGGGCGACGGAGGGACCAGAGGTATAGGCGCCCCCGAATACGCTACCGAGGCCGGCGAGTGGGAGAACTCGGCGAGCCCGTGGGGCACCTTCGATCAGATGGGCAACGTGGACGAGATGATCGAGACCATCAACGAGGGTCATGGCGCGACGCGGCCCTACCTCGTCGGCGCCAACGCCGAGCATCCCGCCAATGCCTCGGCGGGTAGACGGACCAGCGTGGAGGGAGGATCCTGGAACCCGACCGATCATGGACGTTTCATTGGTTTTCGAATCGTCTCGGCCAACCTTCCCGATCCAGACCGCATCGTCTTGAGGGTGGATCTCGACCCGTCGGGCCAGAACCTCGTTCTCACCTGGAACAGCCGGGAAGGGATGCTCTACAACCTGCTCAGCGATCCGGGCCTCGAGAGCGAACCTGCGAGTTGGGGAGTCTGGATGGGGAACGAGAACATTCCCGCCGACCAAGACGGGAAAAACAGTCTGACCATTCCTCTTCCGTCCTCCCCCGACCCGACTCGCTTCTTCGCGATTTCGGAGTTCCCACCACCACCAATAGTCCTTTATTCCACGGACTTTGAGGGCGGCGCGATTGGGTGGACGACCCTGGTTAATGATGAAAATGCCAATACGGCCTGGGAGCTGGGCAGCCCAGCCGGAAGCACCGGGCCTGTCGCGGGAGCCGCCGAGTCGGCCAATGCCTGGTCCACCAACCTTGGGGACTACGGTCCGGATTCCGATATCTCCCTTCGTTCACCAGCCATCGATTTGAGCGGGATAGCGGAGGCCGAGTTGTCTTTCGAGGCCTATCGTGATGCGGACGGCTTTGGTGATGCTGCGGTAGTGCGTTTCCTGAGAGCATCAGACCTGGAGCAGTTGGGAGGAGAGGTGCCGATGGACATGGATGTATTCGACGTCGACTGGACGATGATCCGGTTGCCGGTCCCTCCTGAGGCAATCGGAGAGACTGTTCTGATCGAGTGGAATTTCATCAGTGATGATACCCCGGACACCTACAGTGGTTTGTCGATTGATGATGTCCGAGTGGGTGACTAGCGTATGCCCGTGAATTGCGCGGGGGCCACCTCGCCAGCGCCGTGGAGGACTCGTCTGCGACTAAGGACGGCGACAGCCCAGTAGCCAGCACCAAGGGGATGACGACCCGGAAAGTGGAGTTCATAATCATCAATGGCTCTGAATGAGCCGGTCAAAGAGTCCAGCCCTTGCGATACGGCCGGTGCAAGAGGCCGCTGGCCACGGCATGGTCCGTGATCTTCCCGGAAATGGGATCGTAGTGGAACGGCTCTCCCACGATACCGCCGATGTTGGCGAGTTGAATCAGCTCTGTCAAGGGGCCGCCGATGTCGAAAGGGGAGAAGGTCTTACCTTTCCCCTTACAGGCGTCGATCCACTCGCGGTGATGATCGACGCCACGAGGAAGAGTCCTGGGAGGTTCCTTGAGCCCGTTCTTCTTGTTGAGAATCGTCGAGCTCGTATTCCAGGGATTGGACGAGTAGATGCTCCCCCTGGAACCGACGAGCAGAGCACCGAAGCTCCCGACGCCATGGCCATGCAACAGGTCCTTGGATGGTCGCATCGATTCACCGCTGGAGACCGTCAGTTTCACCGGTGGGAGATCCCCCCGGGCGGGCATCTCGAATTGGACGCGCGATGCACCTGGATAGCCTTCCACATTTACACCGGTGGCTCCTCCGCTGATCCTGATCAGGCGTGCCTCCTTGGATTCCTTGGATGCGGCTTCCCACAGTTTCTGCAACTGCAAGCAACGGAAGAGGAAGTTTCCGGTATGGCACCCCATGTCGCCCAACTGGCCGCTGCCGAAGTGGCGCCACCCGCGCCAGATGAACGGAAGATAACTGGGATGGTAGGGGCGTTCGGACGCGGGTCCGAGCCAGAGATCATAGTTGAGTTCCTTGGGTAGCGGAGGTTTCTCCTTCGGTAGGGTTTTCGGCTTGTCGCCGTCTCCGACCCAGAGGTAGGCCTCCTTGACGGGGCCGACTGTTCCCGCCATGCCCCACTCGGTGGCGCGCCGCACGCCCTCCGAAGCCGAGCCCTGGTTTCCCATCTGCGTCACCACCTTATGCTTCTGGGCGGTCAGGCGCATCATGCGCGCCTCGTAGACCGTGCGCGTGAGCGGCTTTTCACAGTAGACGTGTTTGCCCTGTTTCATGGCGGCCACGGCCGCCACCGCATGGGTGTGGTCGGGAGTGCACACCACCACCGCGTCGATCTCTTTGTCGATCTCGGGAAGCATCTTGCGAAAGTCCTGGTAGTGTTTCACCTTGGGATACTTTCGGCGGATGCGGGCGCTTCGTCTCTGGTCGACGTCGCAGATTGCCACGATGTTCTCGCTCGAAACCCCGTTGACGTTATCCTCTCCTCTTCCGCCGACGCCGATCGCCGCAATGTTGAGGAGCTCGTTGGCCTGGTAGCCGAAGGCCACGCGGCTGCTGCAGATCAGGAGACCGGCGCCGGTCGTGCTCTTTAGAAATCCGCGTCGGCTGGAACTGGAGGACGTATTCGTCGCCATACCTCCTTGCTCGCTGGCTCCGACCCAAATGGCAAGAAAACTATGAGAGGACCCTCCTCCGGAAGGCCCTCATTGGACGGGGATTGGCCTTCTAGCGAGTGCGGAAAGTCTTGCTTGTGAGACCAAGGTTAGGAAGAGATCGCGAAGGCCTGCTAGCTCTGTAAGCGGACACGACACCCCGCACCCTGCAAAGAGGGCACACAGCGCAAGGATCAGGGTGAGGCCTGCACGCCTCATCATACAGGGTTCATGTAACAGGGATCAGGTGTAGGGTCGTGGGCTCGGCCTATCTTGGTTCCTTGCGCCAATAATCTACCAAACATCCCGTTCACCTCTTTCATCCCTTTCCCTGAACTAAATTCCTCAGCTACTTCGTCCGCAAGGCGAGGCGGTAGCGTTCTAAGACATCGGCGCGATCGCACTTCTCATCCTGGAGGAACTCCAAAACCTGATTCGCATCTCCCGGGTTCTCCGGCACCGGCAATGTGGCAATCCGGTTAATCACCTTGTCCCTCACCGTGGTGACATACAAACCATCGGTCGGACATCCCGGCTTACCCTCGGCTGTCGCCAGTGCAGACTGGAACTGTTCCCAGAGCCCAACCTGTGCCTGCGGGGTCTCAGTCATGGCGATGGCCTTATCGATGACAAGCAAGTGATAGGGGTTCCGGGCAATCGCATTATGGAGCAGCTTCCAGCCATCCCGTCTTCGCTGCTCTTCAGGAAGTAGCAGGCACACGGCATGAGCGACGGTGCCGTCGTGGTAGGCTGCCGAGTCGTGGTTCATGCCCCAGGCGAGACTCTGATGGTAGACCATCTTCTTGATCCCCCGGAATTCGATCTCATGCCCACTGGTGCGCTTGTTGCGCCTGAATTCACGCTCGAACGGCCACGGGGTGAACGGACCGGTCTTCTCATCTCCGCCGGTGGCATACTGACCGCCTTCACAACGGAAGGTACCCGTCTCCGGTCCATGGCGGAAGAAGACCACGGCGCAGTGACCCGGCTGGGTGGCCTGGCACGATGGAACGCCGAGGATGTTGTGACCACGTGCCGAGATTGAGCCCATCGTGCCGCATACGCCGCCGTCCTTGAGCATCATCTGGATGGTGGCGTAGTTGAACGGATAGGGTTTGAGGCGACGCGCCGACTGCATTGGGAACTGTTGCGCGATACCATGGATATACTCCCCGTAGCGATGAAACTCCCCGCGATCACGAAATGCGATCCAGCGCTCTTCACGCTCGCGCAGGGGTTGCTGATCGGCAGCAAGCATGGTCAGCAGCGGCCACGGGGCCGTCAGCGGGAAGGACGGCCAGTTGCGCTCCTTCTGAAGTGCCGGAGGAAAAGTATGCTCAAAATTACGAATCGCGTAGAGGCAGCGCTCGGCCGGGGTGGCAAAGGGATCTCGCTCTTTTGGCAACAATCCTTTGGCCTCATACGCACTACGGAACATCCGGTAGGCTGCGTCAATTTTCTTGTAAGCCTCTCCACGCACCGCATCGCGGCTGTACCAGTGAATAACGCGATCACCACAGTCGATCTCTACCTCGTGCCCCTGCGACTTCATGTAGTCGTTGAACTTCTCCTGCAACTGCCTGCTAGCCATCACATCCGCGGCGTAGAGTGTGCGCTTGATTTTCTTCGTCTTCTGCGCCGGCTCGCCTTTCTTTCGCTTCGGAACCGGGAGAGCGATGCCTCGCTTGTCGTATTTTAACTCGCCAGTCTTCGGATCAAGCACGACGTCTTCTTCGATGGTGTGGTCGTTCAGGAAGTTAATGATGTGATCATTAACGTCCAACTCACGCTGCGGATCCTTGGTATCGACTCGCACACGAGGATCACGGGGAATCACCAGCTTCATGGGCTCCCGCGGAGTGGTATCGGCAGCCAATCCCTCCTTGGCGCTGACCAGAGCGACCGCAAGCGCTAGCTGGCGGTACTGCTCGAATTTCTCTTTGCCGAGATCGAGCCGTAGCGAGTAGAGCCAGCGGAGCACGTCCTCGGGTTTGTGATGTGCCGCATAGACTCCAGTGGCGATGTCAGGATCGGAATCAACCCATGCGAGGAACTCGGCTGGCAGCACGGTGGACCCTGCCTTCAACCTGGTCTCAACCTGCTTTCTCGCATGCGTGAAGAAGGCGGTCCGCAGCGCCGGAGTGACGGCAAATTGCTCCTTGCTGCAGATACGCAGGATCTGATCTGCAGCAGCCCCTGTATACATGAGGCTGGTCGACAAGCTGACCGCCACGGCGGTGACTGCGGTGCATTTACATACCTTCATACTTTCCGGATCTTCCGTAGCGTGGGCCGGAAAGCAAGCCGGAGGTCGAGAGCTACCCGGTCTTTCGGAAAACTATGTGGCAGAAACTGCTTCCCCACCCTGCACAGCGTGCACCGCACCCTGGTTCCTGCACCGTGATGGGAGGCTAGGCAGCCAGAGCAGAAATTCGATCATTCACGGTAAAGACGGAATTCCACCCCCTTGCCATCCACGTCTTTCCGACCGGTCATCTCCTTTCCTGAAACTTCAACAGAATCCCAAGATTCCCGTTCCTCTTTTTCTTCGTGCCGGTCGTGGCGATAAAATTCAATGGAGGTATACCGGTAGTAGTCATTAACGTTGTTTTGGACCTCCCAGAAATCCTCCTTGCCTGGGGATCGAGTTCCTATCTCTGACCCGCGTGACACGGTCCCATCAGGATTTCCCACGTCGTGAGAAGGGCGAATCATTCCTCTGGTACTATGAAACTCAATATAGGGTTTATCGGGAATATCTTCCCGAGACTGATACCACCTGCCACGGACACTCGATTTGTGCAGCCGCTTGGGTCCCTTTATGGGGACAGAGTAATGAAGAGCGGCAAATGGGAGGATAACTGGCGCCATCAAAAGCATTGAAGCCGCATTGGGCTCCGTAGAGCAGGAAGATATAGCCAGCATGGGAGCTACTGCGCAACTGGTGAGGCCAAGGCGTTTAATAGATCTTATTTTCACAGAATCATCTTACCCTAGCCTCCTTCGTTTCCGTGAATCCATAATTACGATGAAGTCATTGATCAGAGCGATGCATGGGCAGTCTCATGAGCAAGAAGCCCTGATCCCCACCCCGCACCCCTAACCTGTGTGCACCGCACCCTGGTTCCTGCACTGGGATGGGGTGAGCGACGGCTTTGGACGAAAGTCCAGAATAAATCACTTGGCTTCCCGTGACCTGTGCTCTTCTGGCAATTCAGACTGCCAATTAAATTCACCCGTTGAGTAACTCACCACCTCGCCGTTACGCTTTGCCTCTCCGACGACCTTGAACATCTTCCCGTCTTCGCTGATGAACGTCGTTCGCATCGTCGACTGTATTTCCGGATCTGGAAGGTTAACAGCTCTCCATTCCATTAGGTTTCGCCAGTAGCGTCGCCCAGAATGCTCAAAAATTGATGTCTCTTCCGGCGATGCGGATGCACCCCACCACCGGTAGGTCGAAGCATCATAATCATAAGTAGTCACTGTGTATGTGAGCAAGTCGCCTTCTCGCCACTCCCAAACTTGGTAACGACGATCGATCATCTTCAGAATCATTGTTGATTCAATGGAGTCGATAATTTCTCCCTTACGAGGACCACGTTTTGAAATCACCTTCCAGACTCCTTCCCGAATTCCCCCATCCGCAAACTCTTCGATAATACCTCTACCGTCGTGTGGCTTAGCCCACAGATCCATAATAAATTCCTTCGTTACGACCTCTGGCAGGAGAGGCAGGGCTTCGACATCAGTTGAAGCCAAATCAGCTGTTGCTTCGTCTACGAATGCTGTGACCCTTTCATCCGGTGCCTTTGGTTGCTCACTTGCGGCATCCCTCACGGTCTTCCCGTCCCGACCCGCATCCTCCTTGTCCCCGCACCCAATGAGCGCGAAGGCGGCAAGCAGTAACACTAGCTTCTTCATGATTCATGAATCCTAGTTCCCGAATCCCGACACACGATTACAAAGTGGGAGCCTGATTGTAGGACCCTGCAGGGGGCAACTGTGCACCGCACCCTGCTTGCTGTACCTTGCAGGCTGTGGCGTGAACCGCACCCTGCTTCCTGCACCCTGATGGGGTGCTCCATCGGTTCAGCCAATGCTTGGGGCAGCACTTTCGATTCTTAGAACCTGATCGCAGGTGGTAGAATCATAAAATGGAACAGGCTGCACAGCACAGCGTGCCGGTGAGTGTCACGAATCAGTCCGCACGACTCAGCATGTTGTTGGGAATCGTAAGCGTATTTGGGGGAGTGCTCATCACCTCGATCCCCGCTATTGTGTTTGGTCATCTGGCCCTTCGACAGATCAGAGCTTCCAAGGGGAAGCAGCATGGCAAAGGAATGGCCAGCGCAGGATTGATTCTAGGGTATATCATCACAATCGCATCCCTTATCCTGATTGGGTGCTTTGCGTATAATATCAGCATGGTGTTGGGAATCGTAAGCGTATTTGGCATCACCTCGATCTCCGCAATTGTGTTTGGTCATGTGGCCCTTCGACAGATCAGAGCTTCCAAGGGGAAACAGCATGGCAAAGCAATTGCGAGGCTAGTATTGATTCTAGGGTATATCATCACAATAGCGCTCCTTATCCTGATTGGGTGGTTTGTGTATGACCTCTGGTGGTGGACGTTCAGATCGGGCATATAAACGCCTCTCCCCCCCACCCTGCATCGCTACAGCTTACCGCGTGCCCCGCACCCTGCTTCCTGCACCTTTGCCGTCTCCCGCGTGTCCCGCCACTTGGTTCCTGCACTGGGATGCGGGTGCCCCCTGCCCCAAGAATTTTCACGCGGGCTGATATATCTAGGCACCAGCGCACACAAAAAGTGCCGCCCCCACCGGTGGCGTGTGCGGGGGTTGCGCAAAGATCAAGTTTGATTATTAATGCGCGTTTAGATCCGGTGTTATAAATTTCGTGCATGCAAATCCATATCAGCCGTAACGGACAAAAACAGGGGCCTTATCCGGAGGAAAAAACCCGACAGATGCTGGCAGCGGGTCAACTTTCGACAAATGACCACGCGATGCGTGAGGGCGACGCGCAATGGGTGCCTTTGGGGGAGTTGTTAGGTGCCAGAAGTGAAAAGTCGGAAACACATAATCGTTTTGCAGAGACGGTAGGTGGGCTGTCACTACGAAAATGGGACAACATCATTCAAGCTGTCGTGGTGGCAGGAGGAGTGCTGCTCTGCACCGTTGTGGCAATTATCATGAAGATCCCAGCTGCGGCGGGTTTTCTTGCCGGATTGGTGATTTTTGGTTTCGGAAGCGGTGTAGTGCTGATGATCCTACGATGGTTTAAAAAGGGCGCCTGACTAATTTTTGCGATTCAGTGATCGGGACACTCTTTTGGGCCAGTGAAGCTAATCAGCGAGAAACCCTGATCCCCTGCCCCGCACCCTTCACCCGTGCACCGCACCCTGGTTCCTGCACGGGGATGGGGTGCTCCATCGGTTCAGGCAATGCTGGGGACAGCACTTTTGATTCTTGGAACCTGATCGCAGGTGGTAGAATCATGACATGGAACCGCCTCCTCAGCTTCTTGAGAACAGTGAGTCCGCGCCCACTACCAACCAGATGGCGATTATCAGCATGGTTGCTGGTATCGCAGGGTTCCTGTCGTTCTCAATCGTCTTTGAGGACATCTTCATATGCGTAGTGCTAGTGCTACTAGCATCAATATGTGCGATCGTATGCGGCCATATCGCACGTCGACAGATTCGAAAGGCGGAGGGGCTGGAGAGGGGAAAAGGAATCGCTCTGACAGGGTTAATCCTCGGCTATGCGCTTCCGGTCGTCGCCACAGTTCTCGCGATACTTGCCGCGCTTGCCGCGATAGTAATAGTTGTCTTCCTAAGCGCATTGGCTGAAGAAGTGTTAGATGGTATCGGGGATTCCCTCACCTCATTTTTTCAATAGGACGAGCCTCCCGTTTCACCGTGAACCCTGCATCGGTATCGGTGGTCGACGGCAAGATCTGCCTTGAGTTCGCGCCTACCGACGACGCCGCTTTCTTCCGGTTCAGCGTGCAGTAGTCCCCCACCCTGTTTCCTGCACCTTGCACAGCTAACCCCGTGCACCGCACCCTGTTTCCTGCACCCTGATGGGGCTAGCTAAGCGGCTACAAACCTCTGGAAGACTTCTTTCGTGCCGACCACGCGTCGAACTTTTTGAGAGCCCTCTGAATCTTCCAAGTCGCCAAATACATGGCCGCAAATCCTATGGGCCCTCCAAGCGCAAGCATCCAAAGCATCATCGGGTAGGAATCTACAAAGGAATCCCAAAGATAGAAGATAGCCGCGGACGGCACCAAGACTGACATTGGAGCTGCAAAATACTTAAACACTCGCCACTTGGTCCGCATTAGCGAGGGCACGCGCATCATCCCGCCACACTCAAGACATTTAGCTACAGAGTAGGAGGTGTGGTGTCCGTGTTCGTCTACCCCTGTCCTCCTGAAGCTTTGATATTCCGAGTGGTCTTCGCATGACTCACACCAAGGCTGACTTGGGTCGGGTAGGTTTTGTTCCGACTGCTTGCTTTCCATGCTCTTCTACAGTGCAAATGATTTATCTGGATAATAGGGAACCCCAGCAGCTCTATCCATTACAAAGAAAAGGTAACTTTCTAGAGGTTCACGCCGCACCCCGCACCCTGCACAGCTTACCGCGTGCACCGCACCTTGCAGCCTGAACCCGTGCACCGCACCCTGCTTCCTGCACCTTTGCAGGCTGTGGCCGCCGCCACCTTGCACCGCTTAACCCGTACCCCGCACCCTGTTTCCTGCACTTGGATGGCTGTGGGCCCTGCTATCCAAAGATGGTGCCGGCCATCGCGAGACTCAAGACATGGAGTTGGTTCCGTTCCCCAGGCGCTGTGATCATCCGCCCGGGCCTCGCCACTGGTAGAGATGGACCGACCAGGGACCGAACACATCGCCGACCCTGTCGGACGGCTTGGTCATCTTGCGGTTCTCGAAGAGCAACTTCGCCTCCACGGGCTCCTTGAACAGCCAGGTCACCGGAACCGCCCCGGCCGACATGTTGATCGCGATCAGCGTGTGATGGTCACCGTGCCGGAGTTCGCGATGGAAGATGGAGCCGGTGTCCGGACCGGGATCCAAACGCGCTGTCCGGACATCCCGGCCGGCGGTCAACGGGCCAGCGATGTGCCGGATCTGACGTGCCACGTCCAATGCCGTGGCCCAGTGGTCGGGGTAATCCTTGTCGTTGAGGAAATTGGCATACAGGGCGTAGCCGTTGATGTCACAAGCCAGGCTGTAGAAGGCCATGGCCCGCATCTCGCCGGGCGTCGGCCGCATCGGCCGGGGCAGTTTGAACCGAGCCCCGTAGCCGAGGTCGACCGCCTGAGAAAGAAACCACAACGGCTTGTCAGGCACCAGGCTGCGACACGTCTGGATCGTAAAGGCGTTGATCGTCATCGGATGATACTGCGGCACCGGGTAGCGGTAACTGAGCAGGATGTCACCGTAAGGCATTGCCGATTTCAGGCGGGGGAGGTTAGAGATGGCAAACACCGTGGGAATCCGCGGGAACCCCTTCCGCAGGGCCACGCGGGCGTTGCGCATCTTGGCAATCGCCGTCGCCGAAATCGGGGTCCCCATCGAGTTCTCGACGTTCTCCGGATCGTCGGCCCAGAAGGCAACCACCCCGGGATGATCGGCGAACCGGCCCTGCCCGATCTTCATCAATGCCACCGCGGCCGCCTCGGGATCGGTGCAGTATTTCAATCCGGCCGTGATGTTCAGCGTGCCCATGATGCCGTGGGCCAGTTCGATGTCGAGCCCCTGCCGGGTCTCGATCGTGTTGAACACGATGTTGAAACCGGCGTCGACCGCCTGCCGAAGGTGATCGGCCCGAAAACGGCCGTCACCGGGTTGGCAGGAGTAGGCGTAGATCCCGATCGGGAAAAATGGCTCGCTGTTGAGTCGGGTGGACCAGGTTTTTGCGTCCTTCGCAACCTTCATTACCAGCGTATTCCGCAGCGTTCGACCGACGCCGAACTGCCAGGCAAGCGTGTTACTGCGGAGGCCGCCGCGATCGGCAATCGAAACCGAGACGCGATGCGGGCCCTCGGCAAGCGGGTGGGCCGGTGAGAGACGGAGACCGTCGGCGTTGATCACAGCCAGCGAGGTGACGTCCTTCCCGTCGAGCAGCACCCGGGCGGATTTCGGATCGACGCCCGACCCGTCTTCGGAGAAGACGGCCCCGATGATCGTATCGCAGGCGGCCTTCGTGTTCGGAAGCGGCGAAGGACGGAAGACCGCCGGTGGCGTGGTGTCGCCGCCTGCCCACAGTGGATCGGCCACCATCCCGGGACTCGGCAACTCGCCTTCGACAACAGACAGGTTGTCGAACCAGACCTGCTGAGCGTAATGACAAAGCCGCAACTTGACGACCAACCGAGTCTGTCCCGCCCGCGTCTTGAACGTGTGCCGGAACCGGGACCACTCGGTCGCCAACGGCAGGAAGATGCCCCCGACCGGGTCCAGGGCGATCCCGATATCCGACCAGGTCGTCGATTGCCCGGCGACGGTGGGATCCGACGGCAGCATCCCCAGCTCGAGATTCGGACCGCCCGGTCGACTACGAGGGAAGTGTGGGATGCCCGGCCCCGTCTCCAGGGCCGCGGCCCTGGCCCGGTAGTCCAGTGAAATGGTGTAGGTGGTCCGGGGCTCCACTGTCACCAAGGTTTGCCAGTAGCCCAGGCCCGACGAGTCCTTCGTCGTGACCGAAACACATCGCCGGCTGTTGTGGCCCGGTGACGTCCAAGTCATCTCGGAGAACGCCTTGCCAAGCCGGCCGGGTCGGAACCCCCGTGGCCGGTCGGCGTGCTTCTGATCCACAGTTTCCAAGCCACCGTTGGCGACGAGATTGGGCACGGCGGCCGTCGAGATCCGGCACGATCCCGCCAACGCCGCAACGAACACCGTGAACGCGGCCAGCGTGGTCCGGGAGAACCACGACATTCGGCGAACGCTACACATCAGGGCGTCCTTCCGGGTTGCGGTCTTCCATACCGGGTTCTTCAGCAGGCCGTTGACGGGCTGTCAGGTTGGTGACCCCGTTGGCTTGGTAATAGAGGTCGTCTCGCTCTTGGAGTGAGTCATAGTCGACGGCGTCTTTCAGGAGTCGCTCAACGTCGGCATCGCTCAGCGAGTCAGGGGTTTCGCTAGGTTCTTCACTGGGGGACTCTGCGACAGGTCTCTCTGCGGGGGGCGGTTTCGCGGTATCGGCAGCAGTCTCTGCGCTATCATTCGACGCCGTTGGCTTCTCACTGGCCGACTCCGAACCTTTGGATGACGACTTCTCACCGCACCCGATGAGCAGTAAGCAGCTGAGCAGCGACACTAGCTTTTTCATGATTCATGAATCCTAGTTCCCGAATCCCGACACACGATTACAAAGTGGCTGCCGGATTGTAGGCCCCCCCACCCTGCACCCCTAACCCGTGCACCGCACCCTGCTTGCTGCACCCTTAACCCGTGCACCGCACCCTGCTTGCTGCACCTTTGCAGGCTATGGCGTGCACCGCACCCTTAACCCGTGCACCGCACCCTGCTTCCTGCACCGTGATGGGGCGCCGCTTCCCTTGCAGCGCTGGTGCCTTTTTGGAATAGGCGGACTGGCGGATCGGCCCTACACTGATCCCATGAAACCCGCGCCCTTGGTAGTTGTTCTGCTGCCCCTTCTGTTTGGGGGGTGTGGGAAGAAGGAGTCTGTTGCTGAGGGACACTCAGAAAGAACTCTTGCAAGAGCAAAGGAGTTGCTGTCGGCCGTCGAAGAAAAACAGCAGGAGGTTAAGCCTACAGAAGAAGCACCCGTTAAACCCAATTTAAAGTATGAGATTAAAGGTGATGCGGTCACTATCACTGGCTGTGATAAAAAGGCGTCGGGATCGTTAACCATTCCTGCGACAATTGAAGGCAAAGCTGTCACCAGCATCGGGGAGAAAGCCTTCACTGGCTGCGCCAGCCTGACGAGCATCACGATCCCTGACAGCGTTAACAGCATCGGAAATGCTGTCTTCGCTGGCTGCAGCAGCCTGAGGAGCATCACCATTGGTGATGGCGTTACCGGTATCGGCGACAGTGCCTTCTATGCCTGCACCACCCTGACGAGCATCACGATTGGTGACAGCGTCACCAGAATCGGGCTTTTTGCCTTCGCTGGGTGCACCACCCTGACCAGCATCACGATTCCTGACAGCGTCACCAGTATCGGCGACAGTGCCTTCTATGCCTGCACCAGCCTGACGAGCATCACGATTCCCGATAGTGTTACCAGCATCGGGGATAGCGCCTTCCATGCCTGTACCAGCCTGACGAGCATCACGATTCCTGAGGGTGTCACCTACATCGCGCGTGGAGCCTTCTTTCAATGCGCCAGCCTGACGAGCGTCATGATTGGAAATGGCATAACCAGCATCTCGAATTACGCCTTCGTTTCCTGCACCAGCCTGACCGCAGTAACTTTTCTTGGGGATGCTCCTAAAGAGGGTTTAGAGATTTTCGAAAAATCCTCCCCCACTATCTACCGCAAACCCGAAGCGAAGGGCTGGGGGGAGACTTTTGGGGGTAGGCCAGTGAAGCTCATCAGCGAGAAGCCCTGATCCCCTGCACCTTTGCAGGCTGTGGCGTGCACCGCACCCTGGTTCCTGCCCCCCGCACCCCTAACCCGTGCACCGCACCCTCGTTCCTGCACCCTGATGGGGTGCTCCATCGGTTCAGGCAATGCTGGGGGCAGCACTTTCGATTCTTAGAACCTGATCGCAGGTGGTAGAATCATGACATGGAACAGGCTGCCCAGCACAGCGTGCCGGTGAGTGTCACGAATCAGTCCGCACGACTCAGCATGTTGTTGGGAATCGTAAGCGTATTTGGGGGAGCGATCATCACCTCGATCCCCGCTATTGTGTTTGGTCATGTGGCCCTTCGACAGATCAGAGCTTCCAAGGGGAAGCAGCATGGCAAAGGAATGGCGGAGGCAGGGTTAATACTTGGCTATCTAGTTACGGTTATATCTTTATTTGTTTTGTCCTTTTTCGCTTCCATCATCCATGACGGAGCGTTAACCCGTGCACCGCACCCTGCTTCCTGCACCCTGATGGGGTGAGATGGGCGCAACGTTTTGTAATGGCCTCACCGTCAGGCTATAGGCATTGTTCTCATGATGAGGCCTGTCCTTCTTTTGTCCGTGTCACTGCCCCTTGTTCTGTTTGGGGGGTGTGGGAGGAAGGACCCTGTTGCTGAGGTTAAGCCTAAAGAACCCGTTGCTGAAACTAAACCTGCAAAAGCAGTATCTGTTAGCCCAAATTTAAAGTATCAGATTAAAGGTGACGCGGCCACTATCACTGGCTGCGGAAAAAAAACATCTGGAGCGCTAATCATACCTGCGGCCATTGAAGGCAAATCGGTCACCCGCATCGGGGGTGATGCCTTCTTGGCATGCGAAAGCCTGACGAGCATCACGATCCCAGACAGCGTCACCAGCATCGGCTATAGGGTCTTCAGGAACTGCAGCAGCCTGACGAGCATCACGATCCCTGACAGCGTCACCAGTGTCGGGTGGGAGGCCTTCTATGGCTGCATCAGCCTGACGAGCATCACCATTGGTGATGGCGTTACCAGCATCGGGAAGAATGCCTTCTATTACTGCACCAGCCTGACCAGCATCACGATCCCTGATAGCGTCACCAGTATCGGGCAATCTGCCTTTTGGAACTGCCGCCTGACGAGCATCACAATTGGTAATGGCGTTACCAGCATCGGGAAGGAGGCCTTCTATGGCTGCAAAAGCCTAACGAGCATCACGATTCCAGATGGCGTCACCAGCATTGGGAAGAACGCTTTCATATACTGCACCAACCTGACCGCAGTGACCTTTCTTGGGGATGCCCCCAAGGCAGCGGAAAACCCTCTTGAAGGGGCCTCCCCCACCATCTACCGCAAACCCGAAGCGAAGGGTTGGGGTGAGACTTTTGGGGGCCAGCCAGTGAACCTGATTAGCGAGAAGCCCTGATCCCCTACCCTTTAACCCGTGCACCGCACCCTGCTCGGATTGGAGTCCCATCAAGCCTCCCAGTAGATTTTGACAATCGTCTGCGCTTGAAAATGACCTACCCCATACTCCTCTTTCAGGTAAATCTTCATCTCCCTCTTTTCTTCTACCCCTGAATCCTTCAAGACCGCAAACCACTCCTCAAGCGACCTGCCCGTTTTCTCTCTTAAGTTCCGCACAATGGCGGATTCCATTTCCTCTGGCTTCACGAATAAAGAATACCTACCACCCCCCAGGCGCAGGGGGCAAAGCCAAACCACCCTTAACCCGTGCACCGCACCCTGCTTGCTGCACTGGGATGGGATAAGTGCTACGAACCGTAGACAGATCCTTTACGCTTCGACCAACGCTTAAATCTTTCCAGGTGCCGCTTCTTCGCTCTACCGCAGACATAAAAATACAAAACAATCATGCCCTCTGCGGCGACCATATAAACGGTCGTAGAAGTGCCCAAGGATGTTCGCACTGCGAACAATGTTGCGACCATGCCAGCAAGGCCACCCCAAAGACAGACTATGGCTGCAATTCCAGCACTTCTGCAGCTCGCTGGAGCCCACATCGTTTTTCCGCATTCATTACACCCGTAAGAACGAGAGCTCCTGCCACTAATCCCCACGAAGAAATCTAATATCTTCTCCCTTCCTTCCGTATGTTTGGCGCATTTAGAGCACCATGGCTGCGCAGGGTCAGGGGTATTCGAATGCTCCTCGAAGTCTCCACCACCCTCTTCATTCGAATCGCTCTCCTTATTCATCAAAAACACCATCTTCATTATTGTAGATATATGCTAGCCATAAGATGACCGCACCCTGCTTCCTGCACCTTGCACCCTCAACCCGTGCACCGCACCCTGGTTCCTGCACTGGGATGGGGTGCGCTGCTTCCCTTGCAGCGCTGGTGCCTTTTTGGAATAGGAGAACTGGCCGGTCGGCCCTACACTGATCCCGAGAAAACCGCGCCCCTGATGGTTATTCTAGTGCCTTGCCCGCGTGAACCCGATCCCCCAGTTAATCGCATCTGCATCTGACCATTCATTCAGGGGCTGTTGCGAACGTCGGGGGAACGACGATAGCGATCTGTTAACTGGTAGTGGACCTCGTCAACGATCTTCTGCTCCAAGCCAGGTCGAAATGGAGCTGCCCAATCATGAAAGGTCATCGCACCACCTCCTTCATACCCGCCCTCACGCAACACACGCTCCGAAGGGATGTAGCAGGGCACATCATTGGCGTAAGAGTTAATCCAGACACGCTGAGTATCCAATTCCTGTTTCAGTCTCAATGCGTAATCGACAACCACTTCTCCCCCAAGAAAGACAATCGCGAGGCTGCTACCAAACCTCCACGTCTGAACCGGTAGCGGGACTTTTGTTTTGAGCGGTTCACCACGATCGAGACGATTCAAATGGACTCGAGCGTGAAACCCAACCGTCCCACCGCGGTCCGCGTCACGTTGTGCTCGACGCTCCCACTCAGCGCGACTCGGAAGGGGAGCCAGGTGCAAATCAATGGTAGAGAACATCACGTTCAGTGGTCCAGACAGCGGGCGTAATTTCTGTTGCAAAAGGCGCGCGACCTTGGCACCAATTTCTCGTCCATGTATCGCGGCGACTTCATCTTGCGATCCTTCACCGCGGACTGGATTCGAATCGGCTCCACAACCCACCGACATCAGGGCAATCGCACTTGGGTGGCGCCGTTGAATACTTTCCTGAGCATAACCGGCCCAATCCCCACTGATCCGGTTGTGAGAAAGCGTCGTGCAGTGACACGCATAGCTCAGATAGACCGCGCGTAACTTCCCCGCCAGATCCTTGGCAACCATGACCGGCAGATCATGGTCAACTGGCCCCCCCTTGGTGCGACGATTATGCGCAAATGAGGCATTGCTCTGGGCCCATGCCAGGTGTGCTGGTTGCGGATTTTTGAATGCCGCGATGGCAACCTGCTCGAGTTTGTCTATCAACTCCTTGGTGTATCGCTCGATATGTTCGCGGTGTTCCTGGGGAAGCGGATGACAGTAGAGTGTTTTTGACATGCCCGCCAAAATGGGGCCACTGTGGGTATGAGTGGCTGTGATAGAAAGCCGGTCAGGTAGTAATCCGACTCGCCGATGCAGTCGTTTTGCGACTTGCTCTCTGAGAGCAGCGGGCACCAGACAGTTATCCAGTGTGATCAACAGGGCCGGTGGCCGCTGAGGACTCTGGATCATGAGTGCCTTGGCCCACAGCTTCTGCACAACGCCTGTCGATTCCTTGTCGCGACCGGAATACCCACGTAACCGAATCGGGAAATCCGGAGTCACGTCTACCGCTGCCACACCCACCTGATAGACGGTTGGTTCTTCTTGTTGTGCATTGGTGTTCTGTGCATTGAACAAATAAACACAGAGTAATGGGAGCATCGATAATGCTTTAATTTTCATCTATTGGCCCTATCAAATATCCAATGAACACCGCAACTTTATTTCTTTACCCTTCCCCCCAAACACACAATCTCACTGTGCTCTGCAGGGAGTGCTTGTTCGGTGTGGAGTGGTAGTGTTAGGGTTACGGGATGAAGACGCTCAATGCCTTCGCTCTGTTAGTTTTGTTAGTTTCACTGCCTCTGCTTCTTGGGGGATGTGGGGAGAAGCAATCTATTGCTGAGACTAAACTTTTAAAAGAAAAACAGCAGGAGGTTAAGCCTGAAGAACCCGTTGCTGAAACTAAACCTACAGAAGCAGTATCTGTTGACCCCAATTTAAAGTATGAGACCGAAGGTGATGCGGTCACTATCACTGGCTGTGATAAAAAGGCATCGGGTGCGTTAATCATACCTGCGACCATTGATGGAAATCCTGTCACCAGCATCGGGAATTACGCCTTCTTTGGATGCAGCAGCCTGACGAGCATCACGATTGGTGATGGTGTCACCAGCATCGGGAATTCCGCCTTCTATTACTGCACCATCCTGACCAGCATCACGATCCCCGACAGCGTTACCAGCATCGGGGAGAAGGCCTTCTCTGGGTGCAAAGGCCTGAGCGCTGTGACATTCCTTGGGGATGCGCCGAAGGTTGCAGATGACTGCTTCGAGCGCGCCACCCCAACCATCTACCGCAAACCTGATGCAAAGGGCTGGGGTGATACATTTGCGGGTAGACCTGTGGAGCTAATCAGCGAAAAGCCCTGATTCGGCACCCTGGTTCCTGCATCGTGATGGGTCGAGTGTTTGGAAAGAGCCACAATACGGGCGGCGCATCAGCCGCTTGCCTTCGGTTCCGCTACTTGGTACGTTTCTCCGTGCCCTCGAACCTCGTTATGCAGCCTGCACGCGAGATGTCTAAGAGAATGGATTCATTCTACAGAGCCATCCTGGCGATTCTCCTTGTCACGCCCATCTCTGCGACAGCTGAGCCTTTCATCCACGGCTATCCCGGGAAGCGCAGCTACGTGGCGGGGGAAGAAGTCACGTTCCATCTCTCCACCGACACCGCGAAAGTCGATGTCGAAATCGCTCGGATCGGTTTGCAACGCAAAGTAGTCTGGAGCAAGAAGGGAATTCCTGCCTGGCAGCATCCTGTTCCCAAGCACGCCAGTTCGCATGGGTGTGACTGGCCGGCGACCTTCTCGGTGAAGATCCCCGAGTCGTGGGCTAGCGGCTGCTACGAGGCGTGGACGCGATCGGGTGAGACGCAAGGCAACCGCATGTTCTTTGTAGTGCGCTCATCGCATCCCGGCCGCGAGGCCAAAATTCTTCTCCAGCTCGCGACTAACACCTACAATGCCTACAACGGCTTTGGCGGCTTCAGCCTCTACACCTATTGGGGGCCGGCGCACTGGGACAAGAAGCACGAACCTGGCGATGAGCTGGGCCGGCGGGTCACTTTCCAACGGCCCTTTAGCGGGATCGACCGAAACTGGGAACTTCCCTTTATCCGTTGGTCCGAGCGGGCCGGTTACAAGATCGACTACGCCATTAACAGCGACCTTGAGTTTCATCCCGAGATCCTCGAGCACTACAAGCTCGTTCTCAGCGTCGGTCACGACGAGTACTGGTCGGCGCCGATGCGCGATCATCTCGAGGCCTACATCGCGAATGGCGGCAATGTCGCATTCTTTAGTGGCAACACGTGTTGCTGGCAGGTGCGCAGCGAAGACGGCGGCAACGACCTGGTGTGCTGGAAGGAAGCTTACGAGCAGGATCCTCTCTACAAACCCGATGGGCAGCCTCTTCTCAGCACGCTGTGGAGCCATCACCTTGTAAAACGGCCAGAGAACCAGCTGACCGGTGTGGGATTTCTGCGCGGTGGCTTCCACCGATTTCGGGATGGGATCCCGAACGGCAGCGGCGCGTATCAGGTGCACCGGCCCGACCACTGGGTCTTTAAAGAGACCGGTTTGGAGGAAGGCATGGAATTCGGTGGGGGCAACACGATTGTTGGTTACGAGTGCGACGGTTGCGAGTTCACGATGGTCGATGGACGCCCCGTTCCCACCTGCAGGGACGGAACACCGAAGAATTTCACGATCCTCGCCACTGCCCCGGCGAGGTGGGGCGAGGGAGACCTTGGTTGGTACAAGCCGGCTCATGAACTCTGGAAAACGAATGAGCACGAACACGGATGCATGGGCATCTACACCGTTCCGGGTGGCGGAACTGTTTTCACTGCAGCCACTACCGACTGGTCACACGGGCTCGCTCCCGGGGCGGGTAGGGGAGGTCTCGCCAATGCCAACGGTCCACTTGGGCCGGGACACGGAACGGGTGTGTTCGAGGGTGGGACGTGGAACATCCTTCGTAACCACTTCTCGGGGAAGGTCGTTGATGAATACGGCAAGCCCCTCTCTCACACGCTTACCATCGAGTTCGGCGCGGCTGACGCCGATGCACATATCACCAACTGGGGCAAGGCTCCGCAAGCGAGCTACGTAAATCGGAAAGCCCCGCCTGGTGCCGGCAACAACGCCCTCATGAACGACATGTTGTACAGCAGCGGTGTTCCGCGAGAACAGGCCGGTGTCCGCGTGAGTGGGTTGCCGGAAGGAGAATACGAGGTTTTCGCCCTCCTGCGACATTTCTTCGCGGCTGAGTCACAACGCTACGCGTGGGCCATCGGAATCGACCTGGACCGGGTGAAGGGAAATGGTTTTACCGCGAGCGGTGGGAGCCGCACCGAGTGGGAGGAAGCGACCCCGCAGCAAGCCGGCAATTATGCCCGCGCCAGGGTGCAGATCTCCAATCCGCAGGATGCCCTGACGATGCTCTACGACAATCTCGACGAAAGCTTTTCGGACGTCATGGGTTTTCAGATCGCGCGCGTCGCCGGGCCCGAGGATTCGGAGTCAGGCTTCCGGATCCAGTTCGACTGCGGTGGATGGGACAGCACCGACCACGTCGACCGAATTACGCGCAATGTGCTCAACCAGCTCTCGGGAGAGGCTCCCCCGCCCCCGCCGCCGTCGCGCACAGGAGCGGTCCCGGCAGAACGTCCAGCCATTCGTCCTCCTTCTGCACTGAACGGTTGGGCCGACTGGAAGCGCGGCGAGAAGATCTTCGAGAATGTCGTGATTCCACCCGCCCCACCGCTCTCGCCGGAAGAACAACTCGCGACGTTCAAGATGGCACCTGGATATAGGGTCGAGTTGGTGGCGGCCGAGCCCATGATTGCGGATCCGGTGTTCTTCGAGTTCGATGCCGATGGGCGGATCTGGGTGCTCGAGTATCGCGGTTACATGCGTGACCTGGCAGGAACCGGTGAAGCAGATCCGATCTGCCGGCTGATGGTGCTCGAGGATACCAACGCCGATGGTCGCTCGGATAAAAGCACCGTTTATCTCGACGAACTCGTCATGCCCCGCAGCTTCGCTTTCGTAGAAGGCGGCGTCCTTCTCGCCGAACCTCCCCACCTCTGGTTCTGCCAAGACCACGACGGCGACCTGGTGTGCGATCGAAAGCGCAAGGTGGGCAACTACGGCGTGGCAGGGAACCCGCAGCATACCGCCAACGGATTGCGGCGGGGAATCGACAACTGGCTGCACAGCGCCGATTGGGCAAAACGGCACCGCTTACGCGAGGGCGAACTCATCGAGGAAGACGCGATTCACCGCGGGCAATTCGGAGTGAGTTTCGACAACCTCGGACGATTCTACACCTGCAGAGAAAGCACGGCCGCCATGATGGACTACATGCCGGAGGAATACGCACGCCGCCATCCTGGTCTCCGCGACTTTGCAAACCGGAACGGAGGACCGGGTCGGCTGGGTGTGGGCGCCGTAATCTCCGGCCAGGCTCAGGAAGTGTTTCCGATCCGCCCCACGCCGCAGATCACTCTCGGAGGTTTGGAGTTGCGCGACGACGGAACATTGCGCACCTACACGATAGCCTCCGGCACCTGTGTCTACCGTGGTGATCAGTTTCCCGACGACGCACGAGAGAACTTGTTTGTGCCCGAAGCGGGTGGCCATCTCATCGGACGCCTCGTCGTAGCAGATGGACTTACCCCACAAGCCAAGCGCCACTATCCGGCCGGACAGGAACTTCTCGCTTCCACAGACGAACGGTTCCGACCCATCAATGCCCGCACCGGCCCGGACGGCGCCCTTTACATCGCCGACATGTACAAGGGCGTCATCGAACACGTCATCTTCCTCGTGCCCTGGATCACCGACCAGGTGAAGGCGCGCAATCTCGAGTCCGGCATTGACCTCGGCCGGATCTGGAGAATCGTCGCAACCGATCGGCCCATCTCCTACGAGTCCCCCGTCCTGTCCAAACGAAGTGCCCCCCAGCTCGTCGAGGCTTTGAGCCATCCCAACGGTTGGAGGCGAGACACCGCCCAGCGCCTTCTCGTCGACAGGTGCCTCACCGAAGCGGTGCCCCCGCTCAAGAAGCTCGCCTTGGAAGGCGAGTCCTATCTCGGACGAATGCATGCGCTCTGGACTCTGGAGGGATTGGGTGCCCTCGATTGGTCGACTGCTAGCGAGGCTCTCAAACACGAACATGGCCACGTTCGCGCCACGGCCCTGCGGGTCATGGACAAGATCATGACGGATCCGCTGCGGCCTAAGACCGTGGCCGAGATCGCGGTGCTCACCGGAGAGCGCGGAGAGTCCAATCCGGAGGTGCTCCAACAGGCGCTCATCACGCTCAGTGCCGCCGCTGCCGAGCCGGATGACTTCCGTCTGCTCCTCCAACTCGTCGCCAAGAGACCCGATGACCTCGGACGCACCGCCGCTCTTACCGGCATTGCGGGTCGCGAAGCGGATTGTATTGAGGTGGCGATGCAACCGGTCGAGGGCGTTCCGCAAGTCTTGCGAGAACAGTTCGTCCGCGATTTGACTGCGCTCATTGAGATCACCAGAACTGGAAGTGACGCAGCGGAGCCGAAGGTGAACTACGAATCGCTCACTGCTGATCAGGTGGAACGGGCCAAACTCGGAACTGAGAAGTACACGGTCTTGTGCGCCTCCTGTCACCACCCGCACGGGCTCGGTACGCCTGGAGTGGCACCACGGCTGGCAAAGAGCGAATGGGTAACCGGATCCCCCGAACGCCTCGCCCAGATCGTCCTGCGCGGCTTGGTGGGACCCATCGAGGTAAGCGGGCAAGAATGGAATCTCCACATGCCAGGGATCGGAAGTTCAGGCGCGGTGGACGATGACGACCTTGCTGCCATCCTCACGTTCATCCGGCGCGCCTGGGGCAATACCGCTGATCCAGTCGATCCGGACTTGATCGCCCGTGAGCGCAAAGCATCCGCCGACCGCAGGTTCCCTTGGACCGCGCCGGAACTGGCAGGCAAGGACGCCCCGAGTGGACCCGAACCTATCCGGCCCGATGACAAGGGCCAATTCACTCTCTATTCCAAGACGGCGCAGCTTTTTGCAAAGCAACTTCGTTATCACCCCGACCTCGACCTGATCGGTCCCTGGGTGAACGAGAGCGACGCCGCCCTGTGGCAAGTCGACCTTCCGGCCGCCGGCCGCTACCGGGTCCACCTCCTTCACGCCATGGACGACAATAACGCTGGGAACACCTGGCTGATCAAATCCGACCTTGGCGCACTCGAGGGCAAGGTCAGCACTACCGGCGGCTTCGACAAGTTCATTGAAAAGGAAGTGGGATTCATCGAACTGAAAAAGGGCTCGAACCGCATCCTCATGCGCTCTGCCGGCACGCTCAAAGGCGAGATGATCGACCTGCGCTCGATTCGATTTGAGCCGCATTCGAACGATTCCGGCGAATGATGTTGAACCAATTTTGTCCCGCCGTACCGTTTTATCGCCTGCGTTGGCTGAAGGCGTCTGTGCGATGCCTGGCCCTGATCCCGCACCCTTACCCCGTGCCCCGCACCCTGCTTGCTGCACCTTCGACCCGTGCCCCGCACCATGGTTCCTGCACTGGGATGGGTTTGACTACTGGTTGACCTCTTCCTTCGTTGCAACCTCTTCGCCCTTGCTGTTCCACCACTTTGCGGAAATCACTTCGCCGTCTTTGTAGATTGTTTCGTTCCGCTTCTGCTCGTTATCGTGCCACGACGTCCAGAGGCCATCCGGTTTGCCGTCTTTGTAGGTTCCTTCGGCCCACTTCTGGCCGTTCTCGTACCACTGCGTCATGAGGCCATCTGGCTCGCCGTCTTTGTAGGTTAGTTCCCTCTTCTTCTGGCCGTTCTCGTGCCACGACGTATAGGGGCCATGGTCTTTGTCGTCTTTATAGATTCCTTCGTGCTCTTTCTGGCCGTTCTCGTGCCACTGCATGTAGGGGCCGTGAAGGATTTCGCCTTCTTTGTAGGTTACTTCGGTCTTTTTCTGGCCGTTCTTGTGCCACGTCGTCATCAAGCCGTTGAACCAGCCGTCTTTGACTTGTATGAGCTCTTCGACTTCTCCTGATTCATACCGCCCCTTAAACCAACCGCTGTAGGCGCGGCCGGTACGATCCCAGAAGACCTTGCCGTCGTCGTCTTTGCTCAATGAGGAGGCTTCAGCTGCAGTTCTGGTGAGTTTCGCCACGTCATCAATATGGACAGCTCCTTTGAGAATTCGTTCTGCCTCAGCATCGCTTAATGGCTTCTCCTTCTCACCACATCCAACGAGCACAGCGAGCAACGGAAGGAGAAACAGAACTCTCATTGCTTCAGCCTGATCCACCCTTCACTGGCAGACCATTACAAAAATGTTCTACCTTTGTATGGCGTGCACCGCACCCTGCTTCCTGCACCTTTGCACCCTTACCCCGTGCACCGCACCCTGGTTCCTGCACTGGGATGCGGGTGAGCGCTATTCCTCCGCCTCCTCAGGCGTCTCAACCTCTTCGCCTTTGCTGTTCCAGTATTTCGCGGAAACCTCTTCGCCTTCTTTGAGGGTTCTTTCCTTCAACTTCCGCCCGTCCTTATAGGCGGTCTCGATAGTTAGTTTCGCATCAAACTCTCTGAGTGCGCTTTTATCCCTTCGAGCCCACCTATACAGGATCACAAGATTTATGGGGATCGCTAGTGCAATCATCCAAAGCATCATCGGGTAGGAATCTACACCCTCATCCCAAAGATAGAAGATAGCCGCGGACGGCATCAAGACTGCAATTGGAGCTAAAAAATACTTAACCGCTCGCTCCACGTCTCTGCGTGCAAGTTCTGCTGGATCTAATTGCTCGGGAATCATAGGCACCTCGAAGGCCGTCTGTCCTAATCAGAATCTATAGTTCTAGGCTCCACTTTCCTGGGGTCAACTTCCATCGATGACCGCTTGCCGACTGCGCCTGGGGTAGGGGGCAAAGCCAAACCACCCCGCACCCTGCACCCCCAACCCGTGCACCGCACCCTGCTTGCTGCACCTTTGCAGGCTGTGGCGTGCCCCCCACCCTGGTTCCTGCACCTTTGCAGGCTGTGGCGTGCACCGCACCCTGCCATTCAAAGAGGGCCGCTATCAGGGTGAGGCTTACACGCCTCATCATACGGGGTTCATGTAACAGGTATCAGGTCAGGGACAGAGGGTGCTGGCGGCACCGGGTCGCGTGGTGATTCCAGGAGCAGTAACGGGAGGCAGCGCCATCGGATAGTCCAGGTCAAACCTGCTGGAAGGACCATTTTTGAATTTGTCGAGTGCGGGGCTGTAGGTGTGGATGCTGATCTTGTTCGCATCCGGTTTGAAGACCATGTAGCGCAGCCATGATTCTCCCCCGTTATTCAGGTGCTGGTAGTCGCACAAGATCTGGTGGACCTGGTTGCCGTGATCTCCGGCGTCTGTGCGAACGGCCTCTCCGGCGTGGTGACCGCAGAGAACCATGAAGATGTTCTCGTGCTTCTTGACGAACTTTTGCCACGTCTGCTCGCCGGTGTTGCCTTTGGCCGACATTCCCCCGGTGTTTCTCGACTTGCCCTTGTTCATATAGGCATGCGTCAGGACAATGACACGGTGGGCAGGGTGCTCCGAGACGGTTTTGTTTGCCCAATCCAGAACCTCATCGCGCGGTTTGCATTCAAGAGCAACAATAAGGAAACTCATCCCTGCTGCCTCGAAGTGGTACCAGGAATTGTCATGGCGATCCGGATCGAAGGTGCCGCCAAACTCGTGCCGTTTTGCGAATTTTTCGCGAGGAAAGTACGTATTGAAATGCGTGGTCCGGTTGACGCCGATATTTCCGCCATACTTATTGTCCGCCTTCTCAAAACCCATGTCATGGTTTCCCAGGCACATGCAGTAGGGCACTTTCCCGTCTAATACAGACATTGCTTTCTTGGCGATGGCCCATTCCTCGGGGGCGTCCGCCTGCACGATATCTCCTTCGTGGACGAGAAAAGCGATATTGAGTCGCTCTTGATTTTCGCGGACCCATTCCGTTTGGGCAAAGAAGTAGCGCCGCAAGTCTCCATTGCCCCACTTGGCAGATAGCTTAAGTCGGGTGTCGCAGTAGAACTGGGTGTCAGGCAAAACCGCGATGGTAAAAGGTTTCGTTGGCTGGGAAAAGTGCTCCGCTGTCTTCTGCTTCTGCGGCGTCGCAGAAGGATTTACGTCCGCCGTCTTGTTCGCAGCCTTGAGTTTCTCCCCCTCCCGAAGCACTGCAATCTCTACGCCACAACCCGCGTTCTCCTTCTTATACTTGAGATGGATGACGCGGATATCGACACCGCGGGCTTTGGCATGCTCGTATACGGCAAGGTTGACCTCGGCATTTGAGTTTCTGGCTTTGTTAGCTGCGAGAATCATTTCCTCTCGCTTGAGTTTTCGCGCTCCCCATCCGGCCCCGAGAAACTTGGTCAGCGTAGAGGAGAACTCCTTAGAACTGAGAACTGTCTTCAGATAAAAGGTCTCTTGGCCGCTGATCTTATCCTTTTCCTCCAACTTCACATCCGGCATGCCTTTCGAGAAATCCGGAACGACTAACTCTTGGGCAGTTCCGAGAGGCAGGAATGCGAGAAGAGCGGCAAGAATTGGTTTCATGCTGCCTTCATGCCTATCACTTCCGACACGCAGAGCGCAAAGCCAAACCACCTCCCCACCCTGCTTCCTGCACCTTTGCAGGCTACCGCGTGCACCGCACCCTGCTTGCTGCACCTTTGCAGGCTACCCAAGTGCACCCCACCATGGTTCATGCCCGGAGATGAGGTTAGCTATTCTTCACCTATCTCAACCTCTCCGTCCTTGGTGGTTCTGCTAATCCTCTGGATGTTTATATTGATCAGACCCAAACCGACCTCCTTGAGTTTGGCTTGTATAAAATTAGCGCTTTTCTCCAAGAGAAGGTTTCTGTCCATAGGCTCAAAATTCATGCTAGCGATTACGGCTGGCATCTCTTCAAGGATGATATCCTGTCCGAGAAGGCGTAATTGGCCGAGGTGCAGACCAAGGAGCCGCTCAGCGGCTTTCTCCACCACGCCGGTTTCGGTGGAAATACCGATCGTGCAAGTCATCACTACCATCGCTTTGATGCCGTCCTTGGACAGGCCTTCCACTACTTTAATGTCTATAGGAATCGGTGTGAGATCGAGGAACTGGTGATCCTGGAAGATGGGCCATACAAAGGAGGTTCGCCCGTGGATACACCTACCGGGACCTTTTATACCTAGACCATAAATAACCAGAACACGGTCCGAGGTACAACGTTTAAAGCACGAGAATACGAATCGAAGTGCAACCACTAGAACAGCGAGAATGGATCCGATCAGAACGAGACCGAAAACGAAATGCGAGACTGCCTTGTCAAGGTCACCCTCCAGCTCGAGTTCGGCAAGCATGGGGAGAAGAAACGGAACTCTCACCTCTTCATCCTGATTCATCTAGTAGGGCGATCCTATTACAAAACCTCTCTGTTTTTATATGGCTCGCACCCTTAACCCGTGCCCCCCACCCTGCTTCCTGCACTGGGATGGGTGGGCTATTTGCGGGTCTCGTCCTCCGTCTCAACCTCTTCGCCTTTGCTGTTCCAGTATTTCGCGGAAACCTTTTCGCCGTCTTTGTAGGTTACTTCGGACTTCTTCTGTCCGTTCTCGTGCCATTCTGTCGAGGGGCCATCCGGTTTGCCGTCTTTGAAGGTTCCCTCAGCCTCCTTCTGGCCGTTCTCGTACCACCTCGTGATGGGGCCATCCGGTTTGCCGTCTTTGAAGGTAAATTCGTCCGCCTTCTGGCCGTTCTCGTGCCACGACGTAAAGAGGTTATCCGGTTTGCCGTCTTTGAACTGACTAAGCATCTCTACTTGTCCCGAATCATACATCTCTTTTGCCCACCCGCTATATGGTTCCGATTCGTTGACTTGGTAATGGAGGTCGTCTCGCTCTTCTAGCGAGTCGAAGTCGACGGCTTCTTTGAGGAGTCGCTCAACGTCGGCATCACTCAGCGAGTTCGGGGTGTCGCTAGCCTCTTCACTGGGGGACTCTGCAACAGGCGTCCCTGCGGGGTTCTGTTCCGCAGTATCGTCGGAAGGCTCTGCGCTTTCACTGGCCGACTCCGAACCTTCGGATGACGACTTCTCACCACAACCCACGACCAGTAGCGCGGCAAACAGCAGGACGAGTTTCTTCATAGCGCCCAATCCTTACCACCTGCAAAGAGCAGGGGCCATAGCCAAACCACCCCGCAGCGCCACCCACCCTTAACCCGCGCACCCTGCTTGCTGCACCTTTGCAGGCTGTGGCGTGAACCGCACCCTGCACCTTTGCCGTCTACCGCGTGCACCGCACCCTGGTTCCTGCACTGGGATGGGTGGAACGTCCTCCTACAAAACTAGCACCTTATTGTAATGGGCCGGGGGAGAAACCTTAGGAATCGTTCCTCAAATCGTCGAGTTCGTGGCTATGGATCCAGCGTTCCCATCACCCGCAGGAGTTCGACCGAGGCGGAAGTTACTGGATCAGTGCTCCGCCACACTTCTGTCTGCGTCCCGTCGCCGCCCAGAGAAATGCTCTCGATGGCAACAGCACCATCCATCCAGGTAATTCCGTCGGCCGAGGACTGCACAGTCGTCGTGAGCTCTTCCGCCGCAAGCCACCGCCTGAACACGATCGCCAGGTGGTCTTTTCCGTCGACCTCAACCAATCTCACTTCGACACCACGGTGCCGGTCTGCAACGAGGGGGTCTCCGGCGAGCATGAACTCGACGAAGTTTGTCAGACCGTCGAGATCGGGGTCGGCCAGGTCACCCGAGACACCAGGATCCGCCAGTTGTGCCGCATCGAAGTTGCTCGCCTTCCACGAATCGAGGGTGACGCGATCGTCTAATCCAGGCTGGCCGCCCGGTCGGCCGCTGGAACGCCAGCTCCCCGCTAGATCGGGATCGCCTCCGGACTCGGGGTTTCGGATCACGAGCGCGTAGCCCTCGCCATCGGGACCAGAGGGCCAACCCATTGTCTCATCGTCGTCGTAGGTGAATTCAGCGATCGTCTGATCGCTAGCGTCGACCAAGTGAAGCAGCTCGCCGCCGTCGTCGAGGTTGCTGTTGTTCTCGAACTCGCCCGCGATGGAAAGCCCAGCGCCGTAACGCATTTCGAAAGCGGCCATGTTGCTCACCACCACGAGCCGCTCGCCCGGATCCAGCATCGTCCCGAAGGGAAAAGTGAATTGGATGCCCGCTTCAAAATGCACGCCGCCGAGGTGGATCGTCGTCCCCCCTTTGTTGAGCACCTCGAAGTACTCGAAGTCGCCTCGCCGGTCGAAGCCCGCTGCCTCTTCGGCCTCGTTCGGTGCAGCCGGGTTGAACATGACCTTCGTAATCACGAGGTTGTCAGCACTCGCGGGCTCGACATCGACGAGGAAGGTGGCCTCGGACAATGCCGACCACTCGCCCCCGTCGCGCGACCGGCTCTGCACCCGCACAATTCCCGGCTCCAGGTTGACGGGGGTCCCACCCGAGACGCGAGTTCCTTCCAGGCGCGGACTGATGAGCATGTCGGAACTTCCAAGGTTGTCGTTCAACCCATGGATCGTCAGCAGATTGTTGCCGACCTGGAGCTTGTCCAAGTGCTCGTCGATGACAAAAGAGACGTAGGTGACCGCGACCCTGTCGTCGTGCAGGTTCGTGGAGGCGGAATTCCAGGAAAGCGTCCCGGGGGCGTTGTTGGAGGCGACCCGGCTACCGTTGAGGTATGCGACGAAACCGTCGTCGTATTTCATCCTCAAAACCAATCCGGTGATATTGCTCAAGTCAGCGACCTGGAAGGGAATGCGGAGGTAGATACTGGTGTTCTCGCCATTCATCTGCGCATCGACGTCGAGATCAATGTGTGAGTTGTAGTCGTTGTTCTCATCGTAGCCGACGCCGGTTTGACCCTGCAGCCAGCCGGAGTCGTCGAAGGCGGCGCTGCGCCAGCTCGTCCCGAGCGAATCGTTTGACGGAACGAAAGCTCGCACCTCGGCCCCCTCATCAAGGAAGACCGTGCTCGTGATCCCGGACGGCTGTGCCTGCCGGGCCGAGCCCGCGACAGCTCCGCCGGGAGCGCGGGGGTCGCTTCCGTCGGTGGTATACCAGATCTGTCCATCACCTCCCTGAAAGAACAAGTTGGCAGCACTCGAGATCGTCCCGCCCGCAGGCGCGAAGGTCGGCGCATCGATGTCAGGGTACCATCCGCGGGCGCGCAGTTGCCCGATCAGCGTCGGGACGCGGCCCTGGATCCAGCTCCGGGTTTGATCGCGCGCATTCCGCCAGTCGGAGTCGGTGTAAGGGTTGCTCCGCTTCGAATCCCCCCAGCGGGCAGATTCAGCGATGATGGCGGTCTCAATCTCCTGCGCGCGCGCGTCGAGGCGCGCCACTGCAACCGATGTGTCGAGCGCCCCGCCGTTGAAGAGGTGCTTCTGCACGCGGTCCGCGAAGCGCTGCCGGTAGTCGGAATTCGCGACCAACTGTTCGTGCAGGGTATGTGGGTTGTATTGCGCCCGCGACGTGCTGCGCGTAAACGGGAATGTCATGTCATTATCACCCGTTCCCAGCGAATGTTCGGAGTCGTGTTCGAACGTCTTGAATCCATCCGGATCCACCCGGTTGTAGATGGAGAAAAAGTTGTTGGGATTCGGCCCGGTGAAGCGGGATCCTGGCCCGTCGCGATCGCCCGAGTAGTAGGTGATGATCATGTAGTCGATCACGTTGTCGACATCGAGGAGTCTCTCGAAGCTGGGATTCGTGCTCCGGTCGGGATTCATTCCCTGCACGCGATAGTAGTTCGTGTTCGAGGCGAATCCGGCCTGCCCGGCGTCGTAGAGGCGATTGAAGGCGTCGCGATTGCCATCGGTGGTCCCACCGTATTTCGTGATGACATCGTAGTCTTCCTTGTCGCCGCCGAAGTAGGATTCGGCGAACGAGGCCTCGGCCCGTTCCTGGGTTTGGAAGAGTCCCCAGTAGACGCCGTTGATGTAGAGGTGATAGAAGCGGCTGCGGGTGTATGGTTGCCCCATGTCGCGCTGGGTGTCCCGCCCCCAGACGTCACGCAGGAAGTTGTTGCGGCTGTCGTTCTGGAAGGCCCAGGAGTAATTCTGGCTCGTCCGGAGATCGATGTTGTCGAACGCGTCCACACCTTCGTCACCGAACAACGGGAAGCGGAGTTTGCCCTCACCATACTCGCGGCGGAAAAAGAGGCGGAAGGCGTGTTTCGGGTTGCTGCCGGATCGGCTGAACCCGCCCCGGATCCGCACGCCCCCGCCGACCTGGAACCCCGACGATCCATCCGGATTCAGCAACTCGAACGAGGCCGGGCGTTCCCAATTCCGTCCGCTGCCGCCCGCGTTGACGTAGATTCCAGTCTGCGAGTTGAAGAGATTCTCAAGCGGAGTGACCATCGAAATGGAGGGAATCGCTTCCAGGGCCTCGATCACCTGCGCTTCGCTGTGTCGCCCGCCGACAATGTCAGGATCCATCCCGTAGTTCAGCTGCTGGCCATTGACGCTTCCGGAAGGCCATCCCGGAGGCACCTGCCCGCCCGGCGACTGCCGGATGACGTCATTGAGAAAAATGTAGGTCTGCGTATCGATGTTGGTCGCCACCAGACCGGGCTTGAAGGCTGCGGCACGCAAGACAGTGGTCTGGCTGATGTCGATCGGCCCATTGTAGACGTTTCCCCTGGTGGCCGTCGGATCCGACCCGTCGGTCGTCCAACGGATGGTGGCGCCCTCGGTCTCGCTGGTGATCTCGACGCGGATTGGTCGACTGTAGAACCCACGGTCAACACTGAAGGTCGTGTCCGAAACGAATCCGGCAAAGGTCGGTCCGTTGAACGTGCCGGGCGTTGCATCGTCAAGGTAGCCCGCACCGCCAACACTCGGGTCCGAGATCCTCACGCCATTGATCTCCGGCAGAATCAGGAAGTCGGAGCTGCCCGTACTGACGTTCAATCCGTGGATGGCAAGCAGGTTCGCCCCCTGCTGCAATCGCCCGGCGTGGGCGATGATATCAAACGCCTCGAAGAGCACGGCTGCATTGTCATCATTGCTTCCGGATGCTGCGGTATTCCAGTCTGCGCTCTGAGGTCCGTTCTGGGACGCCACGCGGACGCCGTTCAGATAGGCGATGAAGCCATCATCATACTTCATATCCAGCGTCAGGGAGGTCAGTCCGCCAGGATCATCAACATCGAAGGGGATCCGGATGTAGGCGCTCGTGTTGGTGCCCGACATTTGGTTGCCGACGTCGCCGTTCGTTCCAAACAGCGTCTGATATCCGCTGCCGTTCTCGTAGCCGATACCCGTCGTAGCCGCGGGCCAGGAGGCATCGTTGAATCCCTGCTCGGTCCACGTCAGCCCGAGGCTCGAAGTGGGAATGATGCGACGGCAGGGGGCGCTCGACGGCAGGAAGTTGACCTGCGTTGTATTTCCCGTCTGTTCCAGGCCGTAGGAAACATCCTCGAATTGCTCGGGGTAGACGGGAGCGAAATCCGATAGCACGGTGGTGCCATCCGGAGCGACCAATGCCAGGTACTCGCCACTGGCGGAGAGACGGAAGTTGGTGTGGAGCTCTGCGTTCGGATCACTCCGATCCTTCTCCGAGGCAAAGACGAGAAGGAAATCCTCCGCCGCAATTGTGACTGCGGGGATCCGCCACTTGGACAGATTGGCAGAATCGTCGGTCAGGAAATAGCCCTCGAGATTCACGGAGCCGGGCCCGGTGTTGTAGAGTTCGATCCAATCAGAGGAGTCGCCGTCTTCGTCATCAATGACGCTGTCGTTGTCCGCCATGAACTCCGTAATGAGAACCTCGGCGGACGAGTTGGCCGGAAGGAGCAGCAAGGTAGAGAGGGCGGTCGCGCTAATCGCGGCAGCCAGACGGAAATCAGTCTTGAAGAACACGGTTTCTGAGGAGATTGGGGGTTGGGTTGACGGTATCAGCTTCCACGGCAGGGTCAAAAGCGCGATTTCCGCCTCGACATCCCGTGGCAAGGATCGGCGGCTCCTATGCTTAAGTTCCCACCGGCTACGGACTGGTCTGCACGAGGACGATATTGGCTGGATGCGCGTCGCTAATCTGGTTTCTTCGAGCGGTTGGCTAGAGTTACACGCCTCACCATACGCGGTTCATGTAACAGGGATCGCAAGTCTTCATGATACCTTTCTCCAATGAATCGCAGGATGTTTCACTTCGCCTTTCCCAACGAGTACAAACGCGATCGGGTGCGCAAATACATCACGCCATTGGCGATGGCTGGAGTGGCGAAGGTCTTTTCATCGAGATCCACCCTGCCCAGTTCTTTGAACTCCTTGCTGGCAGCGAGGACGATGACTTCGCCACGCTTGCTGATTCCATAGAGGCGCCCATCGATCCAGATCGGAGAACTGTAGCAGCTGTGGCCAACCCGCTTCCGCCAATGCACTTTGCCGGTCGGCGCATCGAGACAAGTGACCACCCCGCTGTCCGTCCACAAGAAGAGGAGGTCATCTTTGACCACGAAGCTGGGAACGAGGGGCACGCTTTTCGTGACATCGTAAACGAGTTCGCCTTTCGCACCTCCGGTCTTGTCGGGACGGACTGCCACGAAGCGTTGCCCGGACAGCCCCCTCCCGAAACTGCCGAAGACGAGGTCATCGTGGAGCTGCGGGGAGCTGACCGTGCGATCATCCCAGAGTTGGTCGATCTCCCAACTGATCTTTCCACTTTGCAGGTCGACCGCTGTAATGCCGTGAGCGGTGCTGGTGAAGATGGCTTCCGCCCGCCTACCGATTCGCCGGATGCATGGCGTCGCGTAACCAGTCAGCTCGGACTTCCGATCGATCTTCCAGCGCGTCTTGCCGGTTTTTCGGTCGAGCGCGATCAGAAAGCTCTTTCCCGGATTCCAATCTGTGTCCTCGGGAAGGTAGAAGGAGAAGCGCTTGGGATTCATCTGGTCGTTCGCGAGGAGAACCAACCCGTCGGCGATAATCGGAGAACTGGCCGAGCCGTGCAACCCTCTGAGGGGTCCGAGGTCCCGACGCCACATTTGCTCCCCCTTTAAGTCGAGGGCGATCATGAGAACCTGTTTCGGCGTCGACCAGACGAAGACCACCCCGTCCTGATCGACACAGGGGGTGGCGGAGGCGAAGTCGTTGTCACGATGCAGGCGGTAATCGTCGAAGGGGTAGTCGCGGCGCCACTGAATGCGACCACTGTTCGCATCGAGGCAGAGAATGCTGCGGCTCTTTTTCTCGGCGTCATCCCCGGTGAGAAAGATCTGCTTGCCCCACAATACCGGTGAGCTGCTCCCCTTAACCGGAAGGCCGATCTTCCAGTTGTAGTCGCTATCAGTCCATGTGACAGGGATTCCGGTAGCCGCGCTGGTGCCCGACCCATTCGGGCCGCGAAAGCGCGTCCACTCCTGAGCTTGAGAGTCGGCGCACAGACCAGCGATCAGGGCTAGAGTTACACGGTTCACCATACACGGTTCATGTAGCAGGGATCAGGTGCAGGGTCGAGTGGCCTAGACCCAATCCACGCGGATCGGGGCGGGGTGTGGTTATTTAAAAGCCTCCTCCTCCGACTCAAACTCTTCGCCTTTGCTGTTCCAATATTTTTCGGAAATCAGCTCGCCGTCTTTGTAGGTTGATTCCTGCTTCTTCTGTCCGTTCTCGTACCACCGCATGTAGAGGCCATCCGCTTTGCCGTCTTTGTAGATTACTTCGTCCCACTTCTGGCCGTTCTCGTACCACTGCGTCGCGATGCCATGCTCTTTGCCGTCTTTGAAGGTTTCTTCGCGCTCCTTCTGGCCGTTCTCATGCCAAGCCGATGAGACGCCATCACTCCAGTTCTCTTTATAGGTTCCTTCTCCCCTCCTCTGGCCGTTCGGCCACCACACGATATAGTGTCCATCCCGTTTGCCGCCTTTCCATCTTTGTTCGCCCCCCTTCTGACCGTTCTCGTGCCATTTGGTTGTGAGGCCATCTTCTTTGCCCTCTTTGTAGGTTGCCTCCTCCGACTTCTGGCCGTTCACGTGCCACGTCGTCTGGAGGCCATCCAGTTCGCCGTCTTTGACTGTTCCTTCCCGCTTCTTCTGGCCGTTCTCGTGCCACTCAGTAATGATACCATCCGCTGCTTTGCCGTCTTTGACCTGAGTCAGTCCCTTCACTTGCCCCGAATCATACATCAGCTTTACCCACCCGCTGTATGGTTCCGATTCGTTGGTCTGGTAATGGAGATCGTCTCGCTCTTCGAGTGAGTCGTAGTCGACCGCCTCTTCTAGTAGGCGCTCAAGGTCGGCATCGCTCAGCGCGTTCGGGGTTTCGCTAGGCTCTTCACTGGGGGGCTCTGCTGCCTCGGCCTCCTCGCGCGTCTCAACCTCTTCGCCTTTGCTGTTCCAGTATTTTTCGGAAATCAGCTCGTCGTCTTTGTAGGTTGCTTCGGTCCTCTTCAGGCCGTTCTCGTGCCACTCCGTCCAGAGGCCCTCCATTTTGCCGTCTTTGTAGGTTCTTTCGCCCGACTTCTGGCCGTTCTCGTGCCACTGCGTATGGAGACCATCCGCCGGTTTGCCGTCTTTGAATTTGCTCAGGCCCTTTACTTGTCCCGAATCATACATGAGCTTTACCCACCCGCTGAATGGTTCCGATTCATTGGTCTGGTAAATGAGGGTGTCACGCTCTTCGAGTGAGTCGACGTCGACCACCTCTTTCACAATTCGATCGGGGTTCTGCAGTGAGAGGTTCGGGCTTCGTTCAAGCCGGAGGAACTTGTAGGGATGGTTGTCTAGGATCAGCGGATCCCATCCCTTGACGTCGGGGTGGATGAGGTAATTGCGCGTATACCAGTAGAGGGGAAGGATGGGGCTCTCAGAGAGGAATAGCGCCTCGGCCTCCTCCAGCACCCTGTAGCGTGCCTGTGGGTCGCCGGTGTTGCCGGCTTTTTTCAGGAGGGATTCAAACTCCTCGTTATGCCAGCCGGTGCGGTTGTTGCCGCCGTCCTTCATCCACATGTCCAAAAATGTCAGTGGGTCCATGTAATCGCCGATCCAGCCCCCCGCGGCCAGGCCGTAATCCTTCTCAAACATGGTGGTAAGATAGGAGGTCCATTCCATTTGCCTGATCCTGATGCTCACGCCGAGGTTGTCCTTCCACATCGCCTGCAGCGCCTCGGCATTGGTCCTGGAGGTTTTCCTGTCGGTGGTGAGAAACTCAATCTCGGGAATTCCTTTCCCACCGGGATAGCCGGCCTCGGCAAGCAGCTGGCGGGCTCCCTCCGGGTCGAAGCCGATGGTCTTGGCGGGCCGGTAATCACCAAAGGGAGGGACCAGCCCTCCTGCCGGTTTCTGGCCGCCTTTCAGGACGTTGGTGATCAGGGATTGCTGGTCAATTGCCTTGGAGAAGGCGATGCGCACGCGCGGGTCGGTGAAGGGCTCACGGGTGACATTGGCACGGATAAAGTAGGTGCCCAGGTAGAGCTCGTTACGGACCTGGTTGGGATAGCGGTCACGGGCATATTCAATCAACTCAGGCACCAGAGTGTAGGTGATGTGCATCTGCCCGTCAAAATACATCCGGTCCTCGGTGTAGAGGTTTGAGATCGGCAGGTAGCGGATGCCGTTGATGCCAACATTAGAACTATCCCAGTAGCGGGGATTACGCTCCACCTGGATATGATCATTGAATTTCCAGGAGGTGAGGATGAAGGCGCCGTTACTGACGATGTTCTTTGGCTTGGTCCAATCGGTAACGCGGTCCCCGATCCTGCCGTGTTTAAGAATACTGTGCTTGGGTACCGGAAACCAGGCGTAGTGCTTGGTAATCTCGGGAAGGAAGGCGATTGGGGAGTTGAGTTTCACCCTCAGGGTATGGGGATCGGGGGCGCTTACCTGTACGGTTGAGAAATCGGTTGTCTTTCCCTTGTGGAAATCCTCGGCGCCGATGATGTAGTAGAGCATGAAAGAATAATCCGAGGCCAGTGACGGGCTGAGGATACGTCGGAAGGAGAAGAGAAAATCCTCGGCAGTCAGCGGGGTGCCGTCTGACCATCTGGCGTCTTTGCGCAACTCAAAGACCCACTCATCAGGTTTTTGCGGGTCAGTCGGATACCATTTTTCTGCCACTC
>Ga0315338_1000946_pt1 | contig 46152 bp, 45 predicted proteins | sample ASW8metaG_FD_204518 | JGI IMG/M metagenome (GOLD analysis project Ga0315338, IMG submission 204518) | Ammonia-oxidizing marine archaeal communities from Monterey Bay, California, United States - ASW #8 | ecosystem: Environmental > Aquatic > Marine > Coastal | place: USA: California | collected... | reverse complement strand
CTGATCCTGATCCTGATCCTGATCCTGATCTTCATCATCCGACGGAATGCGAACCATGCGTCCGGGAACGACGGTTGATATCGCATGTTTGTAGACCATCTGACTTACGCTGTTACGCAACAGGACTACAAACTGGTCGAAGGAATCGACCTGCCCCTGCAACTTTATCCCGTTGACGAGGTAGATGGAAACGGGCACCTTTTCTTTGCGTAAAGCATTTAGAAATGGGTCTTGCAAAGATTGTCCCTTGGCCATTCCTCTCTCCTTAAATTTGTTTTAATTTTTTACAGATTAGGATCGAGTTCGTTAACCCAGCCACAACACCTGAAGCACAGCTCCACGATCAGATAACATTATTGATCCCACAAGTATGAAATGGTAGCACAGGCACAACTTTTCAAGGCCACTACCGATTAACGCATGACATTGTGGAATGCGTCTCTGACTACCTTTATCGCTCGATTTGTCTGTGTCGGAAGATATTCGATGTTTGAGTCGGCACGTAACCAGGTCATTTGTCGTTTTGCGAGTTGCCGAGTTGCAGCGATAGCCTTCGCTCGAGCTTGTTCCCAGTCATATTCACCATCCAGAAAAGACCAAATCTGTCGATACCCAACCGCTCGCATTGCAGGCGTCGTGGACTTTATATCAGCTCTCGCCCTCAAGCCTTTTATCTCATCTGTGAGACCCACAGCAACCATTTCATCGAAACGATGTTCGATTCTCTCCGCAAGCTTAGTGCGATCCTCCGGAATTAATGCCAATGCGCGAACTGGCATTCCAGACTCTGCATTTTGTCGCTTATGCAACGACGTTAGCGGCTCTCCGGTAAGTTCATACACCTCCAGCGCACGCTGAATACGCTGGCGATCTGTCGGTGAAATTTTCTTGGCTGCGATAGGATCAACTGTTTTTAGTCGCGCATGTAGCGCAACCCACCCACATTCCTCAGCCTCCTCATCCAAGCGCTTTCGAATCTTGGCATTTGCTGCTGGCAGATCAGCCAGCCCATCACGAAGCGCGCGCAAGTACAGCAGAGTGCCTCCCACGAGCAATGGAAAATGACCACGCTCTTGAATTCCTGCTAACGCTTCTCGTACATCAGTCGTGAATCGGCCAGCGGAGTAGATCTCCGTAGGTTCGATGATATCAATCAAATGGTGTGGGATTTGCTCCCGAAGATTAAGGGAAGGCTTCGCCGTTCCGATATTCATTCCTCGGTAGACCATAGCCGAATCCATACTAATAATTTCGAGAGGCAATTCTTTAGCGAGGCGAATGGCGAGTTCAGTTTTACCGCAAGCCGTAGGACCGGTGATACAAATATAAGGCTGGTGAGTTTTCACACGCTCAAAATTTTTTACTGCCCACGAAGAAACAGTCGATCCAGTTCATTGACGGTGATACGCGTCCAGGTCGGACGACCATGGTTACATTGATCACTCTTTTCCGTGGTTTCCATTTCTCGTAACAATGCGTTCATCTCTTCAAGCTCAAGCTGCCGGTTCGCACGAATGGCACTATGACATGCCATAGTCGCAAGCAACTCATTAATAGCAAAATCTACCCGGCGTAAGCCTTTGTCTTGGCTAAGATCTGCAAGTACATCCCGAAACAACGGCTCGACTTCAGCACCCTGTAACAGGTTCGGAATCCCACTGATCTGAACTTCGTTTAACCCACGCCGAATGGCTGTAAATCCAAGCTTCTCCAAATCCTCCCCAGTGGATTCCAGTACCTGTGCTTCGTAGTCGGCAACCTTTAGAGAAATCGGAACTAGCAAAGGTTGTGTCTTGAGTCTTTCCTCAGCCAGTGCATGCTTTAGACGCTCGTACATAATACGTTCGTGTGCTGCATGCATATCTACGATGATGAGTCCATCGTTATTCTCCGCGAGAATATAAATTCCGAGAAGCTGCCCGAGGGCAAAACCAAGCGGCGGCATCTCCTCATCAGTGTCTATGGGCTCGGGTCTGGAATGTAGAATCTGGTATACGGAAGCCGCCTTGCGAGTTTCAGCACCTACCTCTGACAGGCGTAGTAGGCTCTGAGATGCAATATCTGAGACCGAGTAATCTTTTCGAGCTGATCCGGGTATAAGCCCTCTAAGGTCAGCTGGGGGTTGCGGCGCATCCCGTTCATGGGAATTAAGAGTGCTGGATAATGCTGCCTCGACAGTACGGAAAACAAAATCGTGCACAAGCTTGGAGTCCCTAAACCGAATCTCCAGCTTTGCTGGGTGTGAATTAACATCAACTCGGCGTACGTCAAGCTCCAGAAATACGATATAGACAGGCTGCCTACCCTGAAAAAGCACGTCCTCGTATCCCAAACGAACAGCGTGACGAAGCACCTTGTCACGCACATATCGACCATTCACGAAGGTGTACTGCATATCCGACTGACTACGTGAGAACGTGGGATCTGCGAGCCAACCACTTAATCGAAGACCTTCAATTTCTCGCTCGAGATATCGCGCATGCTCTAAAAAAGCCTCTCCGAAAATTCGAGCTAAACGAGCTTCTTGTCGTTCCCGGTCAAGAGCGGCGGGAAGAGACAATATTGGTCTTTGATTGTGTTCCAAGTACCACTCAACATCGAATCGGCTGAGAGCCAAACTCCGCAAAGCTGCATCAACGTGAGAGTATTCCGTTCGTTCAGTCTTTAAAAATTTGCGACGCGCTGGCGTATTGAAGAAAAGATCCCGGACTTCAATGGTCGTCCCTACTGGATGGGCTGCAGGACGAGGATCACTAACTATAGAACCGTCCACTTCCACGCTCCAACCCGATTCTTCGCCCCTTGCGTGAGATGTGAGCTTCAGCTGAGCTACTGATGCAATGCTAGGCAAGGCCTCGCCTCTGAAACCCAACGTTGAAACGCTTTCCAAGTCTTTAAGACTAGCTATCTTACTAGTGGCATGCCTCGATAAGGCTAGCTTCAAATCCTCGCGCACAATGCCCACACCATCATCACGAACTCGAATTAGTTGGGTGCCTCCCGCCTGAATTTCGACCTCGATCCGCTTTGCATCTGCGTCGAGGCTGTTCTCAATCAGTTCCTTTACAGCTGATGCGGGCCGCTCGACAACCTCACCAGCAGCGATCTGATCTATTAATTGTGAGGGAAGTAGATGAATTGCCACGTCACTATTGTAGACGTCACAGCAACGGTTTACCCACCCAGAACACAAACGCTATCTTGGCCAAACCCCCGCTCCAATAAACCACCCCTCCCTCAACATACAGAAGTAAGCGTATACAACTATGACCAGCAGATTGGCCGGAAAATATCCGGAGGACAGGGAAATTGCCGAGACTGTAGGTACGACTGCGCTGCACTGAACGAAGCTGGCGCCAGGCTCGCCGCGGCCAGGACCACGACGATGCACCAGAAAGCGCGACAAGACTTCGCCATCGCTGGCAAGATAACGGATCTCAAGGCCGGTGATCAAAACCCGACAAACGTCAATCCCAATGACGCTCGACGCCGTGTCCGCGTGCTATATCGCCGTGCATAGGCGTGATAAAGCCGAGCAGGCAACCGTTTGAACCATCTCTATGGAGATGGCAACGTGCCTTGATGGGATCACCGGCACGGAGATCTTCGCGCAATACACCATTGGCAAAAATGCCGGCAGGAGACGCTGCTTCGAGCGTCCAGATCGCCACGTCTCCACTGTCGTCTGTAACGTCAAGATAGACAACCGAGTGTGGTGCGATGAGTACAACCTGTCGCACCGTTCCTTCGATCTCGGTCCAATTCCGGATATCGTAGGCAGCGTGCGAGTGATGGGCGCCGGCGAATTGCGGCATAGCAACAACTGGTAACAAGACGATCGCAAAGAACTGCCTCAACATAATTAACATCCTCACTGTCGTGGCGGTGGCAGTGGTCGTGGTATGGCCGATCGCTCGAGCGAGGTATCCATGTCGCGTAGCCTATAGGTGGGTGGGTCTTGCGGGAATTGCCACTCTCCATACCCCTCGCTGTAAAGCCCCACATAACGGATGGCCAGACCCTCTGCATTAACCCATGCGAGTGATTGCATGAACAGGAGCGGCTCCGGCATTCCGGCGGCCACCTCCGCCTGATGGATGTACAAGCGGCCGGTATGCTGGTGGATTCCGACATAAGTACGTGAACCATCGTCATTCGTGAGTCGCAATTCCCTTCCAAGAACGCGATCGACGTGAAACGTACCAAACTGGGTGACTTCTATACCTTCTCGCTTCAGGAATGTCGCCACTGCATGGTCGATCGCGGCTACAACCTCCATTGCAAAATCGTTTTGGCACGAATCACCGTCCAGTTGGTTGGCGCCGTCCGCGGCACGACACCGGTTTGACCGCTCGTCATGGAGCTGTTGGCTGGCGCGGTAGTCAACGACGGTTGTGCTGTAGTCACCGAGCGCGTCTGCTGCATGGTAGACGCGGCCAGGGAATTGCATGCCAAACTCGGTATCGTAGGTGATAGGCTCTATCGTAGGTTCACCCGGAAAGTTGGCGCGAAAACCGTCATCGATAAACTTAAACGTGGCCCAGTCCTGCGCCGACACAGACCCTGCGGCCGCGACTAAGAACGCTACCTGAATAATCTGAATCAACCTCATAGCTATTTCCATTTTCTGCCGCGCGTCAGCAACTGAAATAATGCCGAGCGCGCGTGTCGATAGCAAGCGGTCCGTTTTTTGCGTCCGAAGTGGACGTAAACTGAAAGTAGATGGCGTCCCCAGGGGAATTCGAACCCCCGTAGCCGCCGTGAAAGGGCGGTGTACTAGGCCCCTAGACGATGGGGACGATTCACCAGTGACGCCGTCAAAAATAGGGAACGGTGTTAGAACAGGCTATCCAGCAGGAATACTAAGTACCTGGCCGATACGAATAACGTCGCCGGAAAGCGAATTGACTTGTTTCAAGGTAGGCAAGCTAACATTGTAGTGCTGCGCAATCCCAGACAACGTCTCGCCACGGGAGATCACATGTTGGGCTGGACTTTGCCGCTGCGGTGGGGGATTGAGTGCAAAATAACTATCGGCGGGAGGGTTATCTCTAAAGTAATCCACGATACCGTCGTGTATCGCTCGAGCTAGTGAACGTTGATAACCGGGTGTCATTAGCGCCAACTCCTCCCCTGGATTCGAAATATAAGCAGTCTCAATAAGAATCGATGGGATATCTGGCGACTTGAGAACCAGGAACGGTGCCTGCTGGATCCGGAACTTACGCATTGTCGCCACTGCACGCAATCTTTCGATTACTCTGTCCCCAACAGCGGAGCTTGCGCTAATTGCAGCACTCTGCGAAAGATCTAAGAGCACCCTGGCAAGTAACTGATCCTTATCCGCCAGAGATACACCACCTATCAAATCCGACTCGTTCTCCCGCTCGGCAAGCCGCAACGCAGCCTCATCCGTAGCGCCCTGCTCAGACAATACGTAAACGGTTGCTCCTCTCACACGCGAATCTCGAAACGCATCAGCATGAATAGACACAAAAAGATCAGACTCTGCTCGACGCGCCCGCCCCATCCGCTCCCGATGTGGGAGATAGTAATCACCATCACGCACCAGTACTGGTTGCATTCCAGGCTGTGCCTCAACCTCCGCGGCCAGGCTGCGAGCGATTCCAAGTACTACATCTTTTTCATGTACGCCTCGAGAACCGGTCGCACCAGGATCATCGCCCCCATGACCCGCATCAATAGCGATCACAATCGCGCGCGCGCCCGTTCTGTCAACTCGAGGGGCTCGTTTAGCCACCGGCGCGTCATCGGTAGGCGTGAGATCAATGACTAAGCGGTGCCCGTAGACGTCGTTGGGCTCTAATACAAAACTCTGTGGGTTCACGCGTTGGTTGACGTCAAGCACAACCCGTAGCTCACCCTGTGGCCGTACACCCGTTCGCACGCCAACTATAACTCCCCGCCCCTCTGGCGAACTAGTTGCTTGGAAAGCCGTAGTATCGGTGAGGTCAATGACGACCCGATAGGGAGTATCCAGGCTAAAAATACGATAGGGTGTCGGAGCAGAGAGATCTAGAACGACCCTGGTTGACTCAGGACTCGACCAAAGTCTGAGTCCCTTGACTTCGTTGGCATTAGCGGCTCCGTTGAAGAGCAACCCCGTAAAAGTTAGGGCGCTAAGAATGCATCGTCCGAATCCAGAAATCACTCCAAATCCTCTCCCTGGGCGAGCTACGCTATATTTACAAGATATGGAGGAAAATTCAATATTTTTGTTAAAAAATATGGGATTAGTCATGAAATCTCGAATTAAAAGAAGAATTCCTCTGTAAGCCATTAAGAGCCACTTTCCCGGCTGCTGATCGCGGCATCAACGTAATACGACGTTTCTCAGCATCAAGAAACTCAAACTCGATCCAAATATCACTTCGATTAACGAGCTGTGGCGACCGATCAGGCCATTCGGCAAGCAGCCAAGCACAATTGCTAGCTAACCAATCTCTCACGCCCAATGCTTCAAATTCATCCGTCGACTCTCTGTTGGAACCATCATTGTTGGGCAGTCTGTACAGATCCAAGTGAACCACTGTCAGTCCACCCAAGTCATAATGCTCAAGTAACGCATATGTAGGCGACGGAACTTTGTCATGGTAACCCAAGCCCTCAAGCATACCTCGCACCCAGGTCGTTTTACCCGCGCCGAGCGCGCCTTTGAGCCCCACCACTAATCCCGCAGACACATGGGTTCGCCACACTTTGGCAACTTCACTGGCGATACCCTTGAAATCCATCTCGCTCGTAGTTAAGTAAACAATCCTTGATTCGGCGCTACTATTTTCTGCTGCTTTCACGGGTTATACCTAAAACTAATGCGGAACCTAACCTGGATTCACCCACGAGCGAATATGCTCAATGAGGTCTCCAGCAACTAGTCCGCGCTCACCGGACGCAGCTGCGTCATCACCACAAAGTGCATGAACCAACACCCCGGTCCGCGCCACCTGCCCTAAACTAAGCCGCAAGTTGGGAGACTGAGCCGCCAAACCTCCAAGAAGCCCTGCAAGCACATCGCCCATACCCGCTGTTGCCATGCCAGGATTACCCATGTCGCATAACCCAATGTCATCACGCTCGGCTACCAGAGTGCTGGCGCCCTTCAGTACTGAAATACCCCCAAAAGTCTGTGCGAGGTCCCTCACAGCCGCCAGGCGATCTGACTGGATATTAGTTACATCGGTCTGTAGCAACCGGGCCGCCTCACCAGGATGGGGAGTCAATATCCAATTCTCCCGCTCTTGGGGGGTTTGGGACAGTAGGTTTAAACCGTCAGCATCTAATACCAGGGTAGCTTCGAAGGAGGACAGCACCTCCTCCCAAAGATTTTTAGACCAGGCTGATTGGCCCAAACCAGGCCCTAAAACGATGACATCTGACGCAGCAAACAGTGGCTTCAAGTCTTGGGGCTTATCCACCCCCTCGCACATAACCTCTGGCCGACCGGCTATCACTGAAGCAACCGACTCCGGATGAGTGGCGACCCTCACCAATCCCGCACCCGCGCGTAGTGCCGCCTCGGCTGCCAAACGAATTGCCCCTGGCATTCCCGGCGCGCCGCCCACCAGAAGTACACTACCGTTATCCCCCTTGTGAGTAGTAGGTGCTCGTGGTGGTAAAGAGGCTTTTAAAAACGAGGGGGTCAGCCGCCGCAGATCAGTCGGAAACGGCTCTAAGTCAACAGATTCAGACATCCCTAGACTCGAGAACTCAATCCTGCCCCGGTAGTCTGGAGCAACGCCCAAAAACAATCCGCGCTTCAAGCCGGTGAACGTGACGGTCACATCGGCTAACACGGCATCTCCAAGGGGCAAACCCGTGTCGGCGTGTAACCCCGTCGGAATATCCAACGCTAGGACGGGGTTTGATCCAGCATTGATTGCACATACGGCATCTAAAAAATCACCTTCAAGATCACGAGTAAGCCCAGTCCCAAGTAACCCGTCAACGGTTACATCACCAGCGCTGGATATATCGGTCAAGAATTTCAGCAGTCCTTGCCTGTCCGGAGGGAACTCAACCCCACCACCCGACTGACAATAATCTTTCCAAGCATGCTCCGCATCACCGTTCAGGTGCTCCGTAGCCACGACTGCGACGACGCGAACCTCAAACCCCTGCTGAAGAGCCAAGCGGGCGACCACGTAACCATCCCCGGCATTGTTACCCCCACCACAAACCACTGCTACACTCCGCGCATGAGGCCAATGAGTTTGCAGCGCCTCAAAAGCTGCCTCCCCTGCGTGACACATAAGCTCATAGCTAGAAATTCCTAACTCTTTGATAGCAAATTTATCAAGAGCCCGAACTTCGTCAGCCTTGTAAATGTCTTTTGGCAATTCTGCGCGGAGCCAATTCATGCCGGGATTATACTTAGGTCTATATGCGTACCGATCCTCATCCAACTGCAAGTCTCACCCACGATGAACTTGCTGAGTTAGCCACAACGATCAAACTCCGCGGCATAGAACTTGGGTTCCAACAAGTTGGCATAGCAGATACCAATCTGAGTGAAGCTGAAACGCTGTTTGAAACCTGGCTCGAAAAGGGATTTCACGGGGAAATGGCGTATATGAGTCACCACGGCAAGAAACGTACCCAGCCAGGATCTCTTGTACCAGGAACCGTGAGGGTAATCTCAGTACGGATGGATTACTGGCCTCAAGATAGCGCAGACGCAGAATCTGAGCTCAATGATGCTGAACAGGCTTACATATCCCGTTATGCCGTTGGGCGTGACTACCACGAGGTATTACGCGAAAGACTCCGAATGCTCGCCAAGTTTATCCAAGAAAAGATAGGGTCCTTCGGCTATCGTGTTTTCGTCGACAGCGCACCAGTTCTAGAAAAACCACTGGCCCATAAGGCCGGTCTTGGCTGGATTGGGAAGCACACAAATCTCATCCATCCCAAGGCAGGTTCTTGGTTTTTTCTGGGCGAACTCTTTACTGACTTGCCTCTTCCAGTAGATAGCCCCATAAAGGACCATTGTGGAAGCTGTAGTGCTTGCATCGAAGTCTGTCCGACGGGAGCCATCATTGCACCCTATGTACTTGACGCCCAGCGTTGTATTTCTTATCTAACCATCGAGTTGCGGGGCAGCATTCCAGAAGAATTGCGTACAGGTATCGGTAATCGGATCTTTGGTTGTGATGACTGCCAAATGGTATGCCCATGGAATAAATTTGCGCAACCAGGCAAAGAGAAAGACTTCTCCCCTCGACACAGTCTCGATAGTGCATCACTCGTAATGTTGTTCCGTTGGGACGAAGCAGAATGGAATGAGAAGACGCAGAATAGTGCACTACGGAGAGCAGGATACGAGGGATGGTTAAGAAATCTCGCCGTCGCCCTAGGGAATAGCCCCTCCGAACGTAGAGTCATCAGTGCATTACATGAAAAGGCTGATCATCCCTCAGAACTGGTAAGAGAACACGTCCACTGGGCACTAGCGCAACACAAAATACCGAGTAACTCATGAGCGGAGTTTAAACACGAACATTGTCTATTAAGCGCGCCCGACCCAACCATGCGGCTGCTACAACAATCAAACCTTCGCACGATTCCATTCCATTTGGCTTACTGAGATCAGCGGCACGACGCACCTCTACGTAATCAGGGTCGAAACCAGCAGTTTCTAAAGCAAGAGATGCCTGAGCTTCAACGGCCCGATAATCTTGATCTCCTTCTCTCAATAAGTTGCGAACCCGCTCAAGCTCCGTGTGCAACTTTGGTGCGACCCGTCTCTCGTCAGCAGTGAGATATTGGTTTCGCGTACTCATTGCAAGCCCATCCTTTTCTCTCTGGATTGGTGCTGACACCACCTGAATAGGCAATTGAAGATCCTTAATCATGCGTTTAAGCAGGACAAATTGCTGATAGTCCTTTTCACCGAGAATCAGTACATCTGGAGATACCATGTTGATAAGCCTAAGAACTACAGACGCTACCCCATCAAAATGTCCGGGCCGACTGGCACCACAAAGTTGAGAGCTCAACTCGGGCATTGTCACCCCAACCATATTCTCAGCACCGAATGGGTAAACATCTCTCTCCTCAGGAGCAAATACGAGATCGACAATTCCTTGCTTTGCTAAGAGCGCCTCATCCTCAGCAAGTGTCCTAGGATAAAGAGAAAAATCTTCCTCGGGGCCAAACTGAGTTGGGTTGACGAAGATACTGCAGACAACACGATCTGCACGCGAGTTCGCATCTACCATGAGGCTAAGATGGCCCTTATGAAGGTTTCCCATGGTTGGAACAAGCGCCACTGTTTGGTGGGTGAGTCGCCAAGATCCCACCATCTCGCGAATTGCGCTCATTGTGTAGGCACCCTGTAATGGAACCCGCGACTCGTTCAAAACCACCCTCTGCTTCATCCGTCGAGACAGTATCCATTCTATCAGGAGAAACAATGCTCCTTCGCAGGGTAAGAACCGTCTTTGACAGAATTCACATACGACCGAACGGCATCTAGTGTTGAGTCCGCTCCCACCATAAAATTCTTGACAAAACGTGGAGTGCGCCCCTGTGTTATGCCTAACATATCGTATAGAACTAGGATCTGACCATCCACGCTGGGTCCTGCGCCAATCCCAATAATCGGTAGTTCAATAGTTTGAGATACTTGCTCACCAACCTCATTAGGTACACATTCCAATAACATAACGTCAGCGCCAGCATCCTCCAGAGACTTCGCATCTTCCACCATCCGTTTCGCTGCCACGCGATCACGCCCCTGGACTTTGAAACCACCAATCTTATGTACAGACTGGGGCTTTAATCCCACATGAGCGCAAACGGGAATATCGTGTCGTGCCAGACACTCCACAACAGCAGTTTGGCCCTGACCACCTTCAAGCTTCACCATCTTAGCTCCACCTTCTTGCATCAGACGCACCGCATTATCGAGCGCCTGCTCAGGTGTGGCGTAACTCATAAAAGGCAGATCAGCAACAAGAAACGCTCGGCTGAGTCCACGCGACACGATATTGGCGTGATAAACCATGTCGTCAACGGTAACGGGAACCGTGGTCTCATAACCCTGTATCACCATCCCTAAAGAGTCACCTACTAGAACAAGATCTATACCAGCCATATCCACAAGCTGAGCAAAACTTGCGTCATACGCTGTCAAACAGGCGATTGGCTCTCCCTCCATCTTCATACGCCGAAGCGTAGAGACGTTAACCGGTGGAGAGTCCATTCCCCGCTGTTGTAGCTGCTTATACATCACGAATCCTTGGATACTGTGAGATTGGAGTTAAAGAAATCTCAGTTTCAAGCAATCGTCTCGATTGCTGGATTGAAAAAATGACGTCCGCGCTTTGTCCGGTAGATCACTTGGAGAAGTTCTTGGTAGTCTGATTCACGATGAATGGGATCAATGACTGCGGCGTTTACGATAAGCAACGGAGCTGATTTATATGCGTAAAAAAATCGAGCATAGGCCTCTCCAAGGCGCTCTAAGTAGCTCATCTGAATTGAACTTTCATAGGACAACCCACGACTTGCGACCCTCCGCATAAGAACGTCCGACGGAGCCTGAAGATAAATAACAAGATCTGGATCTGGTGGATCCAATTCCAGGGTCTCGTAAATCTGTTCATATAGGCTAAGTTCATTATCATCTAAGTTAAGCTCGGCAAAAAGTCTATCCTTTTCCAACAGAAAATCAGCTATGCGTACAGGAGAAAATAGATCGCTTTGCCGAATCGCTTCAATCTGCCGTGCGCGTTGAAAGAGAAAGAAAAGCTGAGTCGGGAGAGCTGCGTCACCAGGATTGCGATAGAAACGCTCCAAAAATGGATTCTCGCTCGGCTGCTCAAGGATCAAATCACTGTTAAAACTCTCGGCTAAGCGCTTGGCAAGACTGGTCTTACCCACACCAATTGGTCCCTCGACCACAATGTAACGCGGCGCACTTAATTGAGAAATATCCTTACTATCGTTCATGGCTTCCGTAAGATCAGCAGTTACCTTCAAAGAAGTTTGCTAAAGGGAGACTTTACAGATTTTCACCTGACTGCCAAGCATTGTAGGCACACTTCATTAAGACGCACGGGGTTTGCGCTCCTGACGGGAAGCTCGACGACGCTTCGACCTGTGTTGACGCTCAATAGAGAAAGCCTCACGTTGCTCTCTTAGCGACAAGGCCTGGACCTCGGTCCACCACTCAGCAAGCTCTGAGTCAGCCTCCTTGCAATGTGCTCGCAATAACAAAAAGTCATAGGCCGCTCGAAAACGCTTGTGGTTAAGCAATCTGTATGCACGTACCCCTCGGCGATTCTCAAAACGCCTCTGCATCACGAGCACATCTTTCATGGGAATACTGAATCGCTTAGGATAGGAAGTGTAAGCCTGTTGATCCGCTACTAGTTCATCGCAAGCATCAAGTAGTGCTCCTACCTCACTAGATTTTTCTCCGATTCGGATCCGCTGAGCAGAATCCAGAATTGGATGCCAGAGCATGATCGCGTAGAGAAACATGGGAGTGACAGGCTCATCTTCTCGTACCCGCCGGTCGGTATTTGTAAGGCCTTCATAAATAAATTTCAAAATCTTTCCAGTCCGATCAGAATCTATGGCTCTAGCCGTATGAGGAAACAGATACCTAAAGAGATCGAACTCCTGGAGCAACTCTAAGCTTCGAACGGCATGCCCCGATTGAAACAGCTTTATGGTCTCATCGTATAAACGTGCCGGCGGCACATCTCGCAATAATTTACCCAGTTCTCGCATTGGTGAAGCCGAGTCTTTAGCAATTTCGAAATCTAGTTTTGCGGCTAGCCGCACGGCCCGAAGCATCCGGACCGGATCTTCCCGATAACGCGTCTTAGGATCCCCAATAAGCCTCATTTTGCGGCTGACAACATCCGCCATGCCTGATGTGTAGTCCCAAATACTAAAGTCGGCAATATTGTAGTAAAGCGCATTTACCGTGAAGTCACGGCGCCAAACATCTTCATCGATCGTGCCATAAACATTGTCACGAATAATCCGCCCGCTATCCGAGTGCTGACGGTCATCTGTAATACTACTGACCGCCGACCGAAAGGTTACAACTTCGATCACTTCTCGCCCGAAACGAACATGTGCTAGCCGAAAGCGTCGACCGATCAGCCGGCAGTTACGAAAAAGCTTGCGAACCTCCTCGGGATGGGCATCAGTGGCTACATCAAAATCTTTCGGATTGAGACCGAGCAAAAGGTCCCTGACACCACCTCCAACCAAAAAAGCCTGATGGCCAGTATTTTTGAGGCGGTAGAGAACCTTAAGGGCATTACTGGAAATACCATCCCGGGTGAGGTTATGTTCCGGGCGCGGGACAATAGTCGGACCAGCGCGAGGCTGAGGCTCCGTGTCGTTCAATCAGGTTCCGATGGTAAGTTTAATCACTCTGTAAAGCCCGGTATCATACCAGCCCGCCCGATTTGGGACACGCGCTCCCTTCGTCTAGCGGTTAGGACGCGGCCCTCTCAAGGCTGAAACAGGGGTTCGATTCCCCTAGGGAGCGCCAGATAAAATAAACTGTTTTTCCGTCTAGGCCGCTGCCCCCAGTTGCTTGGCTGCCCAGTCTTGCGCGGTCGGCAACCGTAAATCCAAGGGCCCTCCAGATTTTGCCTCATGGTGAGGATGGCCGGCGCCCGCCCACATCTGCCGATCCGAATTAACGGCTGCGTTGTACAACCTAAACGCACCCTCCGGATCCATGATTCGATCTTTCGGCCCGTAACCGATCAGCATGGGACACTCAATCTTATGCGCCACGTTTTCCACGGTGTAGTCACGCAACCGCCTGCGCGTATCGGCAAGATCTCGCGCACCGATTATCCAACGTACACGATCCTGAATCGGTGGATAGTATTCGAAAAGATCGCGGAGCAAATCGTGAGAACCTGCCGACATCAGTACCGCTTTAATTCGACTATCTCCTGATGCCGCCCTTGGTGCAGAGTACCCTCCCATACTTTGACCTCGCAAACCAATTCTATTTGGGTCGACATCAAGCCTTGTCTCCAAATAATCTATTAACGGAGTCACAAATCGCTCCGTATCTGGAGGCATGTACAGATTCTTCAGACGCTTTGGCGCCCCCTGTCCAGGAAGATCAACTACTAAATATGCCATCCCTCGAGCTGTGTAAGACCCGCCACCCATCAGCGTATTCTCTGCCAGGGAATCAGCACCTTGATAAGCAATCACGGCTGGAAAGCGAGTGCCCGCCGGCCCAGACGGCTTGCGGAAATATCCATCGAGTTGGTTTCCATCAACATTGATTGAAACTCGCTCGAACGGTGGTGTTTGCAGTTCCCACGCTTTATCAAAAAGCTCCCGGAACTTCGTATACCCAGGCATCATCGTCTCATCCGTATCCTCCTGATAAACGATGGATAAACGGTGAAAGCGACTGGCACGCATGTAGAATTGATGCGCAGAAATATTCAATCCGTGTTCCTCGTACCCGGCTGCAATCTCTTCATTGATTTGTGCGACTCGATTCCATTCCGCATACCAGGATGCCGGATCAAACGGGCGCATGCGCCTTGCGACCTCAAGCTCATGGGGGTCATCCGTATGAATCGACTGGTTTAAGCGGATTTCCATCTGCCCACCACCAACTACAGGGTGTCCGGTGTAAAGCCTTTCATGATCTCGTCCGCCGACATCACCCACGAACTGATTACCTGGACCAAGATCCTGCCCAAAAGCGGGTGTGCCTAACGTCTTTCCCAAAACTGGCACAGTAGCCGACAACATACCGAGTTTCATCACGCCACGTCGCGTGAGGTTATATTTCTTAGTCATAATAAAAATTTCCTCTTACATCTGCCGGCTTCTGGCACAATGTCCAAAAATCAACATTCTCAAATCATCTTCTAAGTTCATTCGTGCGGGATCCCTCCTCCATGCGAACCTTCATTATGCCCTTTAAGTGTCGGGCTGAACCACAAAAAGAGCGGATCCACTTCGCTAAGACAAAAACCATCCTTGAAAAAACTACCGTGACCTCACTAACGCAAAAGTGGTAATTAGCAATAAAACACCACTGGGCAACCAGGCTACCACCCTAGGATCAAAATCAAATACCTGGCCGCTATTCGCAAATGCCTGTGCTGTAACGTAGTAGGCCAGGCCGATCAAGAGCCCTACTAGTAATCGAGCACTAGTACCTGCGGACCTCAGCCCACCAAAGACGAATGGCAGGGCCAGCATAGACATAAGTAATACCGAGACGATATCCGCCATGCGAGCCCAGTACGCAATCAAATGTTGGGTAGCGTCGAGATCATTGGCCTCCAGATAGTTGATATACCGAGTCAGTCCGTTTGTATTGAGAAGATCATGCCTAACGACAGATAGGTCCAGCAGTTCAGAACTTAGACCGTAATCTTTAATTGCCCGCCTTTCAGTGCCAGCCTTGACGCCCTCTAGACCATAAAAAACCGTTTCAGAATAGTTACCAAGTATCCATTGATTGCTCAGATCGATATCCGCGGTATCTGCGTGTGAGATCTGTCTCAACCCATTATCCTCGTCAAGCTCAAAAAGATAGACGCCGCCGAACCCCACTCCGTTAGGCTCACGGCGAAAATTCACTATATGATCACCGTCTTTTAACCATGTGGAAGAACCATCCACTAACTCTTCCGTATCAAGCATCGCTGCAGCACGGACTTCTCGCGCGTAAGCGCCCAGAGAAGGAGCCAATGACTCCCCCAGTACCGCCATAATTACCATTAACACAAAACCAGCGATGGCTACTGACCCCATGAGTCGAAGTTTTGAGATACCGCTCGCACGCATCACGACAAGCTCACGGTGAACAGCAAGGTTACCGAGACCCAAAAGTGCCCCGATCAATGCTGCTGCAGGCAGCATCTGAAATACCATCCTTGGAATTCTAAGGGCAGCGTATGCTGCGGCAGTCCGTAAGTCGTATTGTGCTGTGCCTACATCAGACAACTGCGCCATGAAATCAATAAACGTGCCCACAGCAATCAAAACAAAGACCACCATTGCGACACTCTTAAGTATGGCAACAGCGATATAACGATTAAGGAGATTCAAACCTTAACCTCCGTAGAAGCCCGAATAAACCAACCTGACTCCCTTGCTAACAGCACCAGTCCCACCAAACCCAGCACAACGTGCGCCCACCACATGCCGAGCCACTGAGGCACCTCATCCCGCTCAACCATAATTCGAGCAACATTGAGCATATTCGCGTAAATAATGTAAACAAGGATGCCCGCCCCTAGACGCGCGTAGCGTCCCTCCCGAGGCCGTGACTGGCTCAATGGCACTGCCACTAATACCAGAACGAACAACGATAACGGCGCCGACAATCGCCACTGCAACTCAGCGCGATCTTCTGGATCAATAGACTCTAGTAGCTCTCTCATGGGTTTCGTCTCAACAGGCTGATCCTCATCTTCTTCTTGACTCATACGTACAGGCATACCGTGTTCCCTAAATTCGACGATCCGAAAACTCTGCTGGCCAGGAATACCCTCATACCGCCGGCCGTTATACAAAACGAAGGTCATGCGGCCATTGAGATCATTCTGTCTACGCTCACCTCGCTCGGCACGTATCACGACCACTCGATCTCCATCCTTATACTCTACAAAAACCCCATAGATTTCTTCCCCGTCCACATCCTGAGCGTAAATAATGGTGTCGCCTGAATCAGGACTTGTGAAAACTCCGGATTCCAACACACCAACTTCGAGTTCTGCTCTAGCTTGGTACTTAATCTCTTCGATCTGTTGGGAGGCAATGGGCGTTCTAACCATAGAAAGCCACGCTACCGTCACCGCTAGCAATATGGTAATTAGGCTAATCGGTGCAAGGAATCGAGCAAGTCCAATCCCACAAGAAGACATGGCAACCATTTCTGAGTCTCTATTGAATCGGGCCAGCGCTAACATCACACCTAGGAAAAGTCCTATGGGCGTTAGAAAAGTAATGTATTGGAGGGATGTGAGTCTCAAAACGGCAAACACTGCATCCTTTGGCAGCTGGTTGGTGGCAGCATCATCCAGAATCTCTGCAAACTGGTTGCTCATTAAGATGACAAACAGCACAATCGTCACTACCAGCCAGGTAGAAAACGTTTCACGTAATATGTAGCGGTTTAGTACGTTCACAGAGAAAACGGGTTTCAAGTACCTCAAGCTGTTAGTACACTAGCCCGCACTTTTCAGGCGGCTCTCGACAAGATACCACAGGCCACAGGCTCTGAGCGGACCGCCACGACCCCGCAACGTCAAGGAGATAGTAATGGAGTTCCCCGTGAAGACGGGTGCACCGGATAGTCAAAAGACCACCTGTGCCATCTTACCGATATTCGAGGGCCGCCGGCTAAAAGGGCCTACCCACGAAGTGGATATGTCCTGTGGGGGCACATTGAGCCGGCTCATCAAGGCTGGCAATGTCTCCGCCAAGCCTGGGGAAACGCTTCTTGTGCCTAACTTACAGGGCACCGCCACGGATCGAGTACTACTCGTGGGATGCGGCAAAGAGTCGAAATTCAATGCTAAGGCCCTTCACCAGGCAATCTCTACCGCAGCGAATGCTCTTCGTTTGACGGGGACTAAAGAAGCGACAAGCTATCTCGCCTATGCTCCGATAAAGGATCTTGATGAGTATTACGCAGCACGAATCACTGTAGAAGCGACCCACAGTGCGCTTTACCGCTTCGATGAGTTAAAGAGTAAATCCTCCAGTAAGGTTAGACTTTCTCGCCTACCAATCGCAATTAATGACTCAAAGAAGGCGAAAGATGCGCGACTTGGGGTAACCCACGGCCGTGCGATCTCCACGGGAGTGGGACTTGCCCGCAACCTAGCCAATCGACCTGCAAATATCTGTACCCCATCACATCTGGCTGAGGAAGCCCGTGCAATCGCTAAACGCTACAAAAATATACGAACCAAGGTGTTAGCGGAACACGACATGAAACGCCTTGGTATGGGTGCCATGTTATCTGTCACACACGGTGCCGAAGAACCGGCTCGCCTGATCGTCTTAGAGTACATGGGTGCAGGCGCAGACATTGCCCCCATTGCGATTTGCGGTAAGGGCATTACGTTCGATACTGGTGGAATCTCCCTCAAACCACCATCCAAGATGGACGAAATGAAATTTGATATGTGCGGTGCTGCCACTGCGATGGGAACAATGGAAGTTCTTGGAAAACTTCAACCAGCAATTAACGTTGTCGCAGTTGTGCCTGCCTGCGAAAATATGCCCGGTTCACGGGCAACCCGTCCTGGCGATATCGTGAAAACCATGTCGGGCCAAACCGTAGAAATTCTCAATACAGACGCAGAAGGTAGACTCATACTGTGTGATGCGCTCACCTACGCCGCTCGCTATAAGCCACGCTATCTAATCGACGTTGCAACATTAACTGGAGCTTGTGTCGTCGCGGTAGGTCATATCTACGCAGGACTCTTCAGTAACAACGAAGATCTTGCCTCCGACATCCTCGCAGCCGGCAAAAGATCCCTTGATCCCGCCTGGCGACTCCCGGTCGACGAAGAGTATGGCGTTACGTTACGAAGCAACTTTGCAGACTTTGCAAACTCTGGAGGTCGCGATGGTGGAGCAAGCACTGCTGCGCAATTTCTCTCCAGATTCGTGGAAGATACGCCCTGGGCCCATCTAGATATTGCTGGTGTTGCCTGGAAATCTAACCGAGACAAAGGAGCTACGGGACGACCTGTCCCATTATTAACGGACTTTCTCCTCAACCTCTAACCAGCTACAGACGAAACCCGTGACGCAGGTCGACTTCTACATTCTAGGCTCAAATTCAAATGACTCTCGATTGAGAGCCGCATGCCGTATAACAGAGAAGGCAGTCCAACAAAATCATCACGTGTTTGTAAATTCAGCTGACGATGCGGATGCACTAAAGTTAAATGGCCTGCTGTGGACGTTTTCGCAGGGTAGTTTTATTCCGCATGTCATGGTGAATGACCGCTTGGAGACACCCCCAACGGAGCCTGTGCTTATTGGTATCAACCCAATTGAAACAGAGGATGACGTGACTAACCAGCTGGGAGAGAATTGGGACTTGATGATCAACCTAGCACAAAATATACCAGGCTTTTTTAGCCGCTACGCCCGGGTAGCAGAAGTCATCGATTCAGATCCTATCCGAAGAGAAAAGGGGCGGGAGCACTATCGCTTCTACCGAGATCGAGGGTACGAGCTCAAAATTCACAATATTTAAGTAGGATAATGGCCGACAATTAAATGGCTAAAGATTACCAGCCAAAAGAAATCGAGTCTCGGCATTATGAACGCTGGGAAAAGGCGGGTTACTTTAAACCCTCTGGCAGAGGCGCAGCCTACTGTATCGTGATTCCACCCCCGAACGTCACTGGCACACTACACATGGGCCATGCGTTTCAGTACACCATCATGGATACACTAATTCGCTATCACAGGATGCGTGGCGACAACGTGCTATGGCAAATGGGAATGGATCATGCGGGCATCGCAACCCAGATGGTAGTCGAACGCCTACTGAATGCCGAAGGAAAGTCCAAGCATGATTTAGGCCGCGATGCGTTCATAAAACGAGTGTGGAAGTGGAAAGAACACTCCGAAAATATCATCGCAAATCAGATGCGGCATTTAGGCGCATCGGTTGACTGGACACGAAATAGATTCACCATGGATCCAAAATTATGTGAATCTGTTACTGAAGAATTCGTTCGTCTCTATGAAGAGGGGCTTATCTACAGAGGCAAACGTTTAGTGAACTGGGATCCGGTTCTGCATACGGCGCTCTCTGACCTGGAAGTACTCCCACATGAAGAGCAAGGAAAACTCTGGCGCTTTCGATATCCGCTCGCAAAAAGTGATGAATATTTAATCGTTGCGACAACACGACCGGAAACTATGCTCGGTGATACAGCAGTTGCTGTGCACCCTGACGATGAACGCTACCAGAAATTCGTTGGCCACGAGGTTTGCTTACCCCTCACTGGTCGACCTGTACCGGTACTTGCTGACAAGTATGTCGACCCAGAATTTGGCACAGGCTGTGTAAAAATTACCCCAGCACATGACTTCAATGACTACAAGATAGGACAACACCATAAGTTGCCGCTGATCAATATATTTAATGAGGATGCCACACTAAATGACGCGGTACCCGAACGCTACCGCGGCATGGATCGCCTCGACGCACGAAATAAAATCATAAAAGACCTCGAAGCAAACGGCCTTCTTGATGGTGAGGATGATCACAAAATGGTGGTGCCCCGAGGTGATCGCAGCGGCGCAGTGGTGGAGCCACTGCTGACAGATCAGTGGTACGTCTCTGTGCAGCCACTGGCTGAGCCAGCTATCAAGGCCGTAACATCCGGCGATATCTGTTTCGTCCCCGAGAATTGGTCTAAGACTTATTTCGAATGGATGAGCAATATCGAGGACTGGTGCATCTCTCGACAATTGTGGTGGGGTCACCGAATTCCCGCTTGGTACGATGAGAACGAGCGTGTCTATGTTGGGCGAAACGAAAAAGAGGTTCGTGAAAAATACCAACTCTCTGCAAAAATACCCCTTCGACAAGATGATGACGTACTAGATACATGGTTTTCTTCAGCATTATGGCCTTTCTCAACATTGGGTTGGCCGTCTGCCTCCAAGGAACTGGATGTTTACTATCCCACCAGCGTTCTGGTAACTGGGTTCGACATAATTTTTTTCTGGGTTGCTCGGATGATCATGATGGGACTGAAATTTATGGGCAACGTCCCCTTTAAAAAGGTCTACATGACTGGGTTAATCCGTGACCACGCTGGACAAAAGATGTCCAAGAGTAAAGGCAACATCCTGGATCCCCTCGATATCATCCAAGGTGCAAATCTAGAAACGTTACTTAAAAAACGTACAGAAGGAATGATGCAGCCACACCTCAAAGATAGAATTAAGAAAACAACGCAGAAGGAGTTCCCAGGAGGAATTGCTGGATACGGTGCAGACGCATTGAGGATGACCCTCACGAATTTAGCTACGACTGGGCGTGATATCAGTCTTGATATGAGCCGAATCGAGGGCAATCGCAACTTCTGCAATAAGCTCTGGAATGCTGCTCACTATGTATTCACCCACATAGACACACCTAATGGGGGTGATAGCGAACTCACGGTAGTAGACCGTTGGATTCATTCACGCCTCAATCATGTGATTGAAACAGTCCATAAGAGATTTGCCGACTACCGCTTTGATCTAGCATCTCAAGCCTTATACGACTTCACCTGGCATGAGTTTTGCGATTGGTATCTAGAACTCACTAAAATAATTCTTAATGATCCAAACACACCCCAAGCCCAAGCCCAAGGGACTCGACATTGTTTGGCAGAGACGCTCGGCGCTTTACTAAAACTATTGCACCCGATCATTCCGTTCGTCACAGAAGAACTGTGGCTTAGCCTTTGCAAACAGACTGGTCGGGCTAGCGAGACCCTAATGCTGGAAGCATTCCCGGATGTCGAATCCTTTAGCAAGAACACAGAAGCAGAAGTTGAAATTGGGTGGGTGCAAGATTTCGTAAGCAGCGTACGGCAGATCCGAGGTGAAATGAACATCAGCCCTGGTAAAAAACTCCCCGCCTGGCTGGCTGGCCCAACAGAAAGCGATGTGACACGTGTTGAACACTACAGGCCCTATTTAATAAGCCTAGCCCAATTGGAAAGCGTATCGTTTGTTGCAACCGCTGGCGAAGTCCCGGGCGCTGCAACTGCTTTGCTTGGACAGATGACCCTCCTTGTGCCACTCGAAGGCTTAATCGATCTTGCAGCAGAACACGCAAGACTTACTAAGCAACAAGACCAAACTGCAACTGATCTTAAAAGGGTAGAACAGAAACTGGCGGATCCCCAGTTTATTAACAACGCACCAGAAGAAGTGGTGAACAAACAACGACTTCGAGCCGCCAAACTCCAAGACAGACTGGCACAACTCACCGCACAGCTTGCACGCTTGCAAGGCATAAGCTAAAAATTATGTCGTTGAATGGGCAGCGTGCTCTCTCGTCGAACTAAATTTCACTTCAGGCCAGCGCTCCTGTGTAAGATTCAAGCTAACGGAGCTTCGCGCAAGAAAAACTAGTTGCCCCGCGTGGTCAGATGCCAAATCACTAGTAAGTTTACGTTTAAATTCCTCTAGAACCCCGAGTTCATCGCAACGGATCCAGCGTGCTGTAATGACATTGACTGCTTCAAAACTGCAGTCAACACCATACTCATTTCTTAACCTAAACGATGCAACTTCAAACTGAAGCGGACCTACGGCACCAAGTATGAGATCGTTGTTTGTTAGCGGGCGAAATAGTTGTGTAGCCCCCTCCTCACAGAGTTGATCCAGCCCCTTATTGAGCGCTTTGAGCTTTAATGGATCTTTCAAAACAGCGCGACGAAACAGCTCAGGGGCGAAATCCGGTATACCCGTAAACAGTAGCTTCTCCCCCTCAGAAAAACTATCGCCAATATTGATAGTGCCGTGGTTGTGCAACCCAATGATATCCCCTGCAACAGCTTCTTCTATATGCTGACGATCCGCAGCAAGAAATGTAATTGCTTCCCCTAACTTCACCAAACGCTCAAGTCGAGTGTGATAAATCTGCATTCCTGGCTTATAAGTCCCTGAGCAAACCCTGAGAAACGCGATGCGGTCTCGATGAGATGGATCCATATTCGCTTGAATTTTGAATACGAAGCCGCTGAAGGCATCCTCAGACGATTCTACTGTGCGGTCAACGCTATCTCGCGCTTGTGGTGACGGTGCATTTTCTACAAAAAACTCCAGCAACTCATTAACACCAAAATTGTGAATGGCCGCTCCAAAAAAAACCGGCGTCTGTTTCCCTGCTAGGTATTTCCCCAAATCGAATCTCGGACTCGCGCCCTGTATAAGCTCTATTTCTTCTCGTAACGAAATGGCTACATCACCCAGAGCTTCCTCTACTTCCTTAGAGCAAAGCCCAACTAAACCATGAACTTTTACCACGCGACTAGAGTCACCGCGCTCGTATAGATACACACAATCCTGAATCAAATGATAAATTCCACGAAATTCCCGCCCCATCCCAATTGGCCAAGTAACCGGAGCGGACTCGATTTTCAGTACTTCCTCAATTTCGTCCATCAGCTCAATTGGCTCACGGGCATCACGGTCTAACTTATTAATAAAACTTATAATCGGTGTAGTGCGGAGGCGGCAAACATCCATTAACTTAATGGTCCGTTCTTCGACACCTTTAGCAGCATCAATCACCATAAGCGCACTGTCCACAGCCGTTAATGTGCGGTATGTATCTTCTGAAAAATCCTCGTGCCCGGGAGTATCTAGAAGATTTACGATCCGGCCCTGATAAGGAAACTGCATCACTGAAGATGTGACTGAGATTCCACGCTCCTGTTCTAATTTCATCCAATCTGACGTTGCATGGCGGCTCGCTTTGCGGCCTTTGACAGCTCCAGCCATCTGAATGGCGCCCCCAAACAGTAAGAGCTTCTCCGTCAGAGTTGTCTTACCTGCATCGGGATGGGAAATTATCGCGAACGTACGTCGTTCCGGGTAAGCCGGCATAACTATAATCCGAGAGAAAAGGCTACTTAGTATCGCGAAAAGTCACAGCAAAAATTACTGCATCTTCACGACTGCTGTTTGCCTGGTAATAGGAAGGACGGACACCGATTTGCTCAAAACCCGCCGAGCGGTATAGCTTTATAGCGACTTCGTTTGAGGGCCGGACCTCAAGAAACACTCGTTCCACCCCTACCTTTTCTGCTTCAACTAAAAGATTGTCCAACAAGCGCCCACCATAACCCATCTGCTGATATTCTGGGTGAACGCAAAGATTTAGAATGTGGGCTTCGCCAGCTGCGATTGACATAATAGCGTAACCGACAATAACCTCACCAATTTCTAATACCAAACCTCGGTAGCCCGCGAGCACGCAATCTCTAAAAACGCCTACACTCCACGGAAATTTATAGCTAGTCTGCTCTACGGCAGCAATAGCCTTCAGGTCGGCTGGCAACATAGAGCGAATTCGCGTTAGAGGTTGGAGCGCAGCACTCATTTATGTACCTGAAGCATTCGTCTGACTAGCACAAGATCTTCCCACGCTTTGGCTTTAGCAAGCGGACTGCGGAGTAGATATGCTGGGTGGTAACTGACTATCAATGGCGTCGCTTGCTCACCAAAAGCAAATTCCCTACCTCGAAGACTACCGATGGGCGAATTAGACTGTAATAACCACTGTGCTGCGATGCGTCCTAGTGCAAGCATTACCTTGGGCTGCAGCAATTCAATCTGGTGCTCTAAGTAAGGCGTGCAAGTTGCAGCTTCCTCGGGTTTTGGGTCACGATTATTCGGCGGGCGGCATTTGAGGATGTTAGCTATATAAACATCCTCGCGAGTTAATTGGATTGCTCCAAGCATTGCATTCAATAACTGTCCAGCCCGACCGACAAATGGTTCGCCACGCCGATCCTCTTCAGCGCCAGGAGCTTCACCGACTATCAATAGATCAGCATCATTTCGCCCCACACCAAATACGGTCTGCGTACGACCTTGATGCAACTGACACTTGGTACAAACCCGCACAACATCCTGGAGGTCTTCCCAGCTTCCGTTAACCCCATCCAGATCGGATGTACGCATTGACCCCGTACCGCGTGGTACCCATACAGGAATCCCCATCGCCCCAAGGTACTGTTCCCGAGTCCCGACCATTATCAATTTGGCTCTTCGGTGAGGGTTTTACGGCGTTTAAGCCGCTTCCAACTCCAGATCATTGGTGCGGAAGCGGTATACACAAAGAACATACTGAATATAACCACCGGTGGATTCAATGCAACGATAATGAGCAAAGCCAGTACGAATATCAGATTGCCGAATGGGATGCGGGAACTCAAGTTAAAGTCTTTAAAACTCAGGTAACGAAAATTAGACATCATCGCAAGCCCTGTGAGCGCCGTTATAGTGACGCCAGCTACTAGCGCGAATAGTCCGCCGATCTCGTATTGGACACTTCCCCACACCATGGCTGCGATGCCTGCGGCGGCAGGTGGGCTGGGTAAACCATAGAAAAAACGCTTGTCACTTGAATCACTAGTATTAAATCTTGCCAGTCTTAAAGCCGCAGCAACGGTATAGAGGAAAGCGGCTAACCAACCCAACCTACCCCATAGAGGTCCGTACTCGGATAATCTTTCGATCCCCCACTGGTAGGTCACAATCGCTGGCGCGAGCCCGAAAGACACCATATCTGCAAGACTGTCAAATTCTTTCCCAAAATCACTTTCCGTACTAGTCATCCGGGCCACACGGCCATCAAGGCCATCCAGAAACATCGCTACGTAGATAGCCCAAGCCGCTCCCAAGAAATTCCCGTCGATAGCCGCAACGATCGAGTAGAAACCGGCAAAAAGTGCGCCAGTAGTAAGCAGGTTTGGGAGAAGATAAATGCCCCGCCTGGGAAACTTTGTGTTTTCGTTCTTCGCCATGACTACCATAAGCTCAACACACCTGTATATCATGCTGCTGGAATTGGCGGGCTGACGCAATGCTTGCGGAATTCTATGCAATAGCTCGGACCAAGATTAGAGGGCCCGCGGGCGCTTTTCTGCGCCCACTTTCGTCTAGTTCCCCCGACTACATTCAAATCACCAATTATTCTAGGTTACCCCTCCGTAGGACGGTCTATTTAGTTGGAAATGCAAACCGTCACGTTTTTGCTCTATGGCCCCCTTTCTCAATAAGTAGCCATCCCCCCTGCAGCCTAATTCCCATAAGACGGGTGGTACCCTACAATTCCCTAATTACCACATCTCGTAACTAAGACTAAGGACAGGGATGCGACTCACCGAACTACCCCTGAACACCTTCAAAGAGGCTCCAGCAGAAGCCGAAGTCCTCAGTCACCAGCTCATGCTACGCGCCGGCCTGATCCGCCGCCTTGCTTCTGGGCTCTACAGCTGGCTTCCACTTGGAATGCGTGTTCTACACAAAGTACAGCAAATTATTCGTGAGGAAATGGATAGCTCTGGAGCATTGGAGCTAGTCATGCCAGTAGTCCAATCTGCCGAACTCTGGAAGGAATCTGGTCGCTGGGAAGAATACGGGCCTGAACTCCTAAGGATAGCGGATCGACATAATCGGGAGTTCTGTCTGGGACCAACACACGAAGAAGTTATCACTGACATCGCTCGAAACGAACTTAAAAGCTACCGGCAGCTACCAGTCAACTATTATCAAATTCAAACCAAATTTCGTGATGAGATTAGACCGCGATTCGGAGTGATGCGAGCCCGAGAGTTTGTCATGAAGGATGCTTACTCCTTCCACCTAGATGAAGAGTCTTTGGTGCAAGGCTACCAGACGATGCGTAAAACATACGATCGGATCTTTACTCGACTACAACTCAGATTTCAAATCGTTCAGGCAGATACCGGAACCATTGGTGGTAACAAATCGGAAGAATTTCATGTATTGGCTGACTCTGGTGAAGACACTATTGCGTATTCAGAATCTGATGGCTTTGCTGCAAACATCGAGACAGTTCCATTACCACCAATAGATGAGCCCAACCCAATCCCCAAAAAAGACCTTCAGCGAATCGAAACGCCGAATGTACGTACTATTGAGGAGCTTTGTAAGTTTCTAAAGATAGCTCCGGAACAGTGCCTAAAAACTCTGCTTGTTCAGGGAGCCGATACGCCAGCCGTCGCTCTTTTTCTAAGAGGTGACCACGAACTCAACAGTTTGAAAGTACAAAAACTAGATGCGGTGGCTAAACCGATCCGAATGCTTCGAAACGAAGAGGTACAAGCCGTAACAGGTATGGAACCTGGTTTCCTGGGACCTGAAGGATTAGACCTGCCTATATACGCAGACCAGGCAGTGGCTGCTATGAGCAACTTTGTGTGCGGAGCCAACGAAATTAATTACCACTATAAGGACGCTAATTGGCAACGAGACTGGAAGTTGCCAACAATTGTTGATCTTCGTAATGCCGTCGCAGGAGACCCTACCCCTTCTGGAAACAGCACTCTAAGCATTGCCCGAGGCATTGAAGTAGGTCATATCTTCCAGCTAGGTGAAAAATACAGCGCTGCTATGAATGCCCGTGTACTTGACTCCACCGGGAAGCCTCGTGCCATGCAAATGGGGTGTTATGGTATCGGGGTAACACGGGTGGTAGCGGCAGCAATCGAACAAAATAATGATAACCGTGGGATCATCTGGCCGGATGCCATTGCTCCGTTTGATGTAATCCTTATCCCCATCAATATGAATAAATCCTATCGGGTGAAAGAAGCTACCGAAGATCTGTACAACAAACTGCGAGAAGCGGGACTCGATACTCTTGTGGACGACCGGGACCAGAGGCCAGGTGTCAAATTTGCGGACGCGGATCTCATTGGTATCCCCAACCGACTCGTCATCGCAGAAAAAGCCTGGGATCAAGGGCAAATCGAATACAAATCGCGTCGCTCTATGGACACCGAAATGATTGACATCAATGGGCTCATCAAGTTTCTTAAGACAAAGAGATCGTAGTGAACCGGCTACTTGCACCTTGTCCTAGTGCTCCTAGAAATTGCACGGCTATGGAAACAGGCGAAATCGCTCGTTCTAGCAACACAGTACATCTATTAGTTAAAACTACAGCTTTAATTTTGTATCCAGCCTTTGCTATGAGTCAAAGCATTCTCACGCAATGGGGAGATCCAGATCTCCAAGGCATATGGAGTAATCCATATGCTACCCCGCTAGAAAGGCCCATGCATTATGGGGAAAGAGAATTCCTAAATGCTAATGAAATTGCTGCTGCGGAGCAGGATCTCTTGAGACAATCTCAACAAATTGGTCGTGATAGCCGTGAGGGACGCGGAACTGAAAGAGATGTTGCGCGTGCTTACAATGATCATTGGCGCGGTGACCCATCATTGTCCCGAGGAATACGTACATCGATGATCGTTAGTCCGTCAAACGGACAGATTCCTGAGTTAACTCCTGAGGCACAGGCTCGTGTTGAGGCGAAAAACGAATATTTAAGAGACTTGCTCCAAGGCACCTCAGGTGGCAGGCCGGGACCTATTTCACCAAAGAGATTCCAACCTTCTCCAGACTACAATCTTGATCGAATCAATCGGACTGATGGGCCAGAGGATAGGAGTTCAATGGAACGATGTTTCGGTTTTAATATGCCACTACTGATGCAGTCTGGGACCTATGGTGGCGTGGCTAGAATCATTCAATCACGTGACTTTGTGGGGATTTATTACGATGTGGGTCAGGGACAGGGATTTAGTCGCATTATTCCGATTAGTAATACTCCGCATTTGCCTAATCATATTCGGCAACGATATGGCGACGCTCGCGCTCACTGGGAAGGAGAAGTGCTAGTAGTGGATATTGCTAATTTCACTAATAAGACTAATTTTCACGGATCACGGGAAAACCTGCATCTAATCGAGCGTTACCAAAGACTTGATTCAGAAACGCTGTCTTACCAAGTCACGGTTGAGGACCCGACGACATTTATCGAACCCTTTACTATTGTGCAGGAATTAACAAAAAACCGTGACGAGGAAAATCAAGTCTACGAGGCAGGTTGTCATGAGGGCAACTATGGCATGATCGGTATGCTAACGAACACACGAGCTGCCGAAAGGGCATTTGCAGAGGGAAGAGGCCCAGACCCGGCCACACAAGATAATGCAACTGGTGGGATCACCTCATGGCCCCCAGCGGAGACCACTGAGGCTCCATGATACGAGGCACTTTAGTTAGGTTTAGGTGTCTTGGGCAACAGACTTTCCACATACTAATTAAGATGCTCCTTCCCAGTATGTTATGTGGCACTCATACATCCTCGAATAGGAGAGAATAAATAAATTTTGGAACCTAGAGAGTCTGAAAGCCTGGTGATACGGAGTCTCCCCATACTTCCACCGTAATGCCCGAAACACTTGAAGTAGAAGACCCCTCCCACAGCCATTTGCAGAGCTTCGCAATACCGTGGAATTCTCCCGCAATAACTACCTCAACTCGACCATCAGGGAGGTTCTTCGCCCAGCCACTCAGTGATAATTGCTCCGCCCGCTGAGCCGTAGCTGCCCGATACCAGACACCCTGAACATGTCCCGCTACTAGACAACGTACCGCAGCATGTTCAGAGGTGATCTCAACAGAACTATTTGGCACTAGCCCTGAGTTGCGTCTTGTATTCCCCACCTACTAATATTCATTAGTCTCAAAATCCATAATTGAGAAACCTAACAGGGCCTTGAGACAACCGTCAAGCAAGTAACGGAATACTAGCAGCATACACTCTGGAGGCTCTAAAAATCTCTATACAGATTCATCAATTAGCTAAATTTTAAAATTAATAATATATATAACAAATGATTACATATGAAAGCTAGAATTTATCATAATCCAAGGTGTTCAAAATCACGGGCTACAAAAGAATTGCTCGAGTCGAAAAATATTGAATTCGAGGTGATTGAATATTTAAAAACTCCACCAGATGCTGAAACTCTGATCCGTTTATCAGTAAAACTAGGCTTATCTGCAAAAGATTTTTTCCGCGCAAATGAACCCGAGTTCAAGAAAGACAAGATAGATCCAGCAACCCTCAGCGAATTAGCGCTTATTGATCTCATGGTAAAAAGCCCTAAACTGATTGAGCGCCCCATTGTTGAGGTTGACGACGCAGCCCGAATCGGGCGCCCACCAGAACGGGTGCTAGAGTTGTTCAAATGAGTGCCCGCATACTCGTCCTCTACTACTCCCGCAAGGGTCGAACTGCCGAATTGGCAAGATATGTTGCACGTGGGATTGAATCTGCAGATGGTGAGGCTATTATTCGCACCGTGCCCCCTGTATCACCGTCCGTCGAGGCGGTTGATGCCCCCATACCCGACTCAGGTCCGCCATTCGCAGCGATTTCAGACCTTGAGACATGCGATGGTCTGCTACTAGGAAGCCCAACTCGCTTTGGAAACATGGCAGCCCCTTTAAAATATTTTCTGGAGCTAACCTCAGAACTCTGGCTTAAAGGTGTTCTCGTTGACAAACCAGCTGGGCTCTTCACAACAACAAGTTCACTACACGGCGGGCAGGAAACCACATTACTATCTATGGCACTACCTCTAATTCACCACGGTATGCTCTGGGCAGGTATCCCTTATACCGAACCAGGAGTTAGTGAGACAAAAACCGGCGGAGGACCATACGGAGCCTCTCATATTGCTGTTGATTGGAATCAAACTATCTCAGATGACGAACGTACGTTAGCTATTGCTTTGGGGAAACGAATCACGCGGCTTGCTACAACCTTATCTGCCCTAGACAAGTAAGTGTCAACTATCACTCATCCCAAGTACCTCTCTAATGAAGGGAACGGTGAGCTTACGGTGGACTGCAAGCGATGCTTGGTCGAGAGTATCTAACCACCGGCACAACCCCCCCATATCACGAGGTAACCGGTGAAGTAGAAAGCGGGCAGACTTGTCCGGTAAATCTATGCCTCTAAAACGCGCGTGCGTTTGGAGCGCAATTACTAGGTGGTCATCTATCAGTCCTGTCACCTGGTAAATGATAGCTCCAGATGCTCGAGAATCTAGATCAGGTAAAAAGAACTTCAAGCCGGCCGGCGCGCATCGAGCCGCGCATACGAGTCTCCCTTCTTCAGCCTGAAGACCATTGAATAGACTGAAAAGCATTTGCTCCCAAGCTGGATTGCCAACCACCACATCTAGATCATCAAGCACTACCAGGTCTAGAGACTCAAGCCCATGAAGTACATCTGGCACTAATTTTGGCAAATCTTTTAGTGGGAGATAGATAGTACTCGCCGGGGGCATGGCTGCGCAGGTTGCTTGCAACAAATGGCTTTTGCCACAACTGGGTTCACCCCAGAGCCAAAGCGGTGGTGAATTTGTATTGCCAGTTTCTGATAGAGACCGCAAATGAGCTACTAAAGCTGCGTTCTTACCGGCTACAAAAGTTTCGAATCGAGCCGATGGTTCAAGCGGAAACGGTAATAATAGCTGCGACAACCGCTTAACCTTATGATTTTAAGTATAAATATAAAATAATTAGGAAGCGATACGGGTCTTCCGGCATGCGCGCTTCCCCCAATCAACAACGTAATTCAATCCGCTGGTAATACTGGTAAACACAACAACGCTCCCTAAAATCAAGACAACTTCGCTCGATTGCCATTGAAATGCTTCCGCTGTTAATACGAAGATCATAAAAATCAGCTGCGCAGCAGTATTGAGCTTACTGATAAACGCAGGTTCTCCTGAAACTGGCCCAATCAGGAACTGATAGGCCATAGCGCCGGCAATGATGACAGCGTCCCGCGAAAGAACGAGCACTGTTAGAACCAATGGAACCAAATCCAGATAAGTCAAAGTCAAAAAAACACTAAATACAAGAAGCTTATCTGCAGTGGGATCGAGCAAACTTCCGAGTCGCGTACGCCAATGAAAACTCCTAGCTAGAAGCCCATCGATCGCATCGGAAAGCGCAGCTACACCAATCAGCACCAATGCAACCGTGTACCGCTCATTTAGCAACATAAAAATAATGGGCACCACCAAAATGACTCGGCCAGCACAAATCACATTCGGTATCCACTTAAACATCATTTCACATTGAGCTCTTCGAAGACTATTGGGAGAGCAAGAATGTTAGGTGATTGCTCGAAGCACTATTCACCGTCGAGGGCGATCTAGTAAGCACATCACCTAAGGTCAGCACTCTTTCAAGTACGTCTGATCCACCACGGGCCGCTACACGTAATGTCAGCATCGTTCCGGTAAAGTCCTCCACATCAACGGAATCCAAAACGCTCAGATCTTCCATGTAGCGCATAACTTCCCCGTAGTTCTCCAACGTTTCTACACCCATTACAGTGACACGAGCTATGAGTGCATTACCGATACTACTGAATTCTCCGGCATATAGATCCGCTAGCTGATCCAAACCCGAACGCAATGTACCACCCGATAGTATGTATTGACTGCGGCCCCGGAAAAGCGTCCATTGAGCATCGAAACCATACTGCGTAACCCGCACGCGTCCGATTAAAATAGCATCGGCTCCATAACGTTCTGATGCTTGTCTCACTCTGTCACCAAATCCACCCCAAATATCAATAAAATTCAGGGCGCTTATATCTTGAAGATCCCACAACGGCAGTGTTATAGGGAGCCCCCTATCACTGGCTACTGATTCCAACTGGGCTCGTAACTCATCCTCGATGATGGCGAGTTGTTCGCTATGAATAATCCCTGTTGACTCGGCCCCCAATATGCTGCGTTCTCCAAAACCTGCATCTATTGCGACCCACAAAAGCGTCAATGGACGTTCTTCCCCCCAGATAGGCTGACTACGTTGAACTAATGCGTCTTCAATAGCCCGAGAATCGAAGGTGACTAACAAGTTCTCCCTGTCCGGATAACCCCTCTGCACAACGTACTGGGCAGCATCTCGCACAAGATCTTCTAGAGCTGGATCGAGGAAAGCATCAGGTCGTCCGGTAACTCGAGTCAGAAGTTGTCCCATTGCAAACCGCACATAATCCTCCTCGGTGGAGGGCTCTTGGTCGCTGAGCGACTCAGAACTTATCGGCACAGTGACCGTATAGAGATTCTCAAAAATCGCCGCCGAACCTATGCTTAGCACCAGGAATACCACTACCCCCCAAAGGACCCGGCTTAAGGCATCGGAACATTTAGACTTGATCATCTCTGTCCACAATGGATTGTACTGGCTTATTATACCGACCATGCTTCTCAGCCGATGCCAGGATTCAAGGAATGACTGCTAAATCTCCCCTCACTTACAAAGCCTCGGGTGTCGATATTGACGCAGGAGAAAAGTTAATCCAACGAATTGGATCTGCGGTGAGGCGCACCAGGCGATCAGAGGTATTGGGAGGCCTTGGCGGATTTGGCGGACTCTTCAAACTGCCCACCGATCGCTATGCCCAGCCAGTTTTGGTATCTGGCACGGATGGCGTTGGAACAAAGCTGAAGCTAGCTATAGATCATGACGCTCATGATGAAATAGGAATCGACCTGGTCGCAATGTGCGTCAATGACGTCCTCGTACAAGGCGCAGAACCACTATTTTTCCTCGATTATTTCGTTACTCCAAAATTAGATGTGGATATCGCGACTCGAGTAATCAACGGCATCGCTCGTGGCTGTGAGCTCGCAGACACGGCATTGATCGGTGGCGAAACTGCGGAACACCCTGGAATGCACGCCGAAGGCGAGTATGACCTCGCGGGATTCTGTGTAGGAGTTGTCGAGGAAGATAAGTTGATAGATGGGAGCACGATTACTGCCGGCGACAGTGTTATTGGTCTAGCTTCTTCGGGGCCACACTCCAATGGCTTTTCGTTGATAAGACAGGTGTTGGAATTAAGCTCCGAAGGAGCAAACACTCTAGTCAATGGCAGCACTATTATCGATCAGCTGTTGGTGCCTACTCGAATATACGTATCATCAATCCTGAAACTGCTCGAAACCTCCCAGACCAAAGGCCTCGCCCATATTACTGGGGGCGGACTGACAGAAAATATTCCGCGAATTTTGCCCGACGGCTTAGGCGCGCGCCTAGAGCGATCGGCCTGGCCATCTCTTCCAGTATTCGATTGGCTGTCGAAATCCGGCGTTACCATGCAGGAGATGCTACGAACCTTCAACTGCGGAATTGGTATGGTAGTCATTGTTGAACCAAGCGATACAAGAACGACATTAGCGACGCTCGAGTCCTGCGGCGAGAAAGCCTGGGAAATCGGTAAAATTATCGAAGATAAAAAACAGAAAATTCATTTTAGATGACTCATATTTTTACTCTTAGCTTGCTAGCCGTTTCAATCACTTATTACGTGACGGATGCATCAGCAGCGAGCGAAATCCAAACCTACCAGGCAAACTATGGCGTTTTCTATAAAGATCAATGGGTCGGAAACTCTGAGTTTTCAGTAACCCAAAACAACGCTCGTGGTACTTATACCTTCGAATCCACTTCGCGTTTTAGGGGAGTGTTGAGCGTCATATCGCCGAACCCTATTACTGAAATCAGCGAATTTACCTACGACCAAGGACAGATTCAGCCACTACTATATTCCTACGATGATGGCACCTGGAAAGGGGATGGCAAATACCGCGTAGAGTTTGATTGGGATAATCTCGTAGCAACAACAACCTTGGCATATGGAACAATCAAGTCAGACCTGACTCTCGGGATACTGGATCGTGGCAGTATGCAAGTCTCGCTGATGCTTGACATGTGGGCATCAAAACGCGAGATCTACACACTGATAGACGAAAGTGGAGTGAGTGTCTACGAATATTTAACTGATGGGGAGGTGGTTCTTGAAACCCCTCTGGGTACAATCGTCACCCGAAAGCTTATTCAGCAGAAACAAGGCTCATCACGACGAACAATCATATGGGTAGCTGAAGAACTTAATTATCTACCCATTCGCATCGAACAACAGAGAAACGGTGCGTCACAGACCTCTTTTAATCTGCAAACTATAGAGTGGCTCGAGGGCGATGAATAATGCTGCCTATGTTTTTGGCAGCGTGACTCCTTTCTGACCTTGATACTTACCGCAACGGTCTAGATAACTCGTTTCACAAACTTCATCCGACTCAAAAAAGATCATTTGAGCCACCCCTTCGTTGGCGTAAATCTTTGCTGGCAATGGTGTGGTGTTTGAAAACTCCAATGTGACATGCCCCTCCCACTCGGGCTCCAGAGGGGTCACGTTGACAATGATTCCGCAGCGAGCGTAGGTAGATTTCCCTAAACAGACTGTAAGGACATTTCTGGGTATACGGAAGTATTCGACGGTTCTAGCCAACGCAAAAGAATTCGGTGGTACAACGCAGATGTCAGAGCTCTTATCGACAAAACTTGACTCATCAAAGCCTTTGGGATCTACGACTGCCGAATTTATATTTGTGAAAATCTTAAAATCAGCCGCACAACGCACATCATAACCGTAGCTTGAAGTGCCGTAAGAAATGACTCTGCGGTCATTGACCATGCCAACCTGATCTTCTTCGAATGGCTCAATCATTCTTTTCTCATGAGCCATTTCCCGAATCCAACGATCAGACTTTATAGTCATTCATCTTCCTCGACGCTAATGGTTGGAAACAATCCGCTATAGTCTTTTCCGCTAGCAGCTAACTGTCCACTTGCACGCAGAGCAATATCACGATAACTAGCGGCGGCGGGGGAGTCCGGTTCCGATACCACACTTGGATTACCCTCATCCGTATTTTCCCTAATCTCACTGTCAAGCGGCACTGACCCGAGAAGAGGCACCTCGTACTGCTCTGACAACCGTTTACCACCCGCATCACCAAAAATCTGATTTTCGTGACCACAGCTAGAACAAATATGCGCGCTCATATTCTCAACGATGCCGAGTATCGGCACATTAACTTTCTGGAACATCTCGAGCCCCTTACGAGCATCAGCAAGTGAGATTTCCTGTGGGGTTGTCACAACGATCGCACCGCTGACAGGAACACGCTGAGACAATGTTAGTTGGATATCGCCAGTTCCCGGAGGCATATCAACTAGCAGATAATCCAACTCTCCCCAGTGCGTTTCGCTCAGTAACTGATTTAAAGCGGATGTCACCATAGGACCACGCCATGCCATGGGTTGACGCTCGTCAACCAAAAAGCCGATAGACATTGCTTTTACGCCATGTGCCACCAGGGGCTCTAGTGTCTTACCATCTCTTGTTTCAGGTTTCTTACCAAGCAAACCCAACATCCGAGGTTGGCTGGGACCATAGATATCGGCATCTAAGATGCCCACCCGCGCTCCTTCCTGGGCAAGAACCAGTGCGAGATTTACGGTAATCGTTGATTTGCCCACGCCACCCTTACCGGAAGCTACCGCAACAATATTGCTGACGCCCTCCAGTGGCTTGAGCCCATGTTGAACAGTGTGGGGCGTAACAGCCCAATCTACCTTAATATTGAAAGCCTTATCTAGCTTTAGCGATTCAGTGTGAGCCCTGATCGCTTCAACAAGCTCAGAACTACTACGATTGATGGGAAATCCCAATGAAATCGATACCCGATACTCATCTGAACCCTCCTCCACATGAAATTCGCTACCAGCTTGTCCTAGCTCCCTAGCGGTGAAAGGAATAATGAATTCACGGAGACGAGTTTGGAGTTCTGCTAACCCTTCGTTACTCATAAAATAGGACACTACTTCGGGAAGGGGCGGCATTGTACCTTAGAACCCCGTATGTACGAGGCCCGCAGATGATTCTGGATCTACTTAAAACCCAGCAGCATCTGCCCGGTTCCGGTGGCATAATCCCCCACCAGAAGTGACAACCCACAGGCACGATGGCGGTGGGAACAGAGGACTTGTCGCGAACGTTCGAGCGGGAAACCGTTCCTACCCATGTTTGGAGCCCCGCGAATTGGCTGAACAACGTAATATCCTGGTTACTAGTGCACTACCCTATGCTAGCGGACCGCTGCATCTAGGGCACCTGGTGGAATACACACAAACCGATGTGTGGGTGCGGTTTCAGCGCATGCGCGGACATCTCTGCATCTACGTTTGTGCTAGCGACGCACACGGCACGCCTACCATGCTTCGCGCCGAGAAAGAGAAGATCCCACCAGAAGAACTCGTGGCAGAGGTAGCCGAGAAACACCGAAAGGATTTCGAGGACTACCGCATCAGTGTGGACAATTACCAAACTACTCATTCATCCGAGAATAAAGAACTCACCGAGGAGATGTACCGACGTCTAAAAAAGGCAGGTCACATCACCCAACGCGTTATAAAGCAGGCTTATGACGAGAAAAAGAACATGTTTCTTCCAGATCGCTACGTCCGAGGGAAATGTCCTGTCTGCAGTACTCCTGATCAACATGGAGACTCGTGTGAAAACTGCAGCGCAACCTACACACCAATGGATCTCAAAAATCCCATATCGGTTGTTTCCGGAACAACACCGTCTGTACGAGAATCAGAACACTTCTTTTTCCGGCTCGGCGACTTCGATGATGAACTCCGATCCTGGGTGCCCGGGCACGTCGATGGCTCTATGGTTAATAAACTCGATGAATGGTTTCAGGCAGGCCTGAAGGATTGGGACATATCAAGGGACGCTCCGTACTTCGGTTTTGAAATCCCAGGGGAGTCCGGTAAATATTTTTATGTTTGGTTTGACGCCCCCATTGGCTACATGGCTAGCTTTTTAAATCTCTGCCGTACTTCGAATTTAGACCTAGACTTTAATGAATTCTGGTCGAACGACAAACAAACTGAACTCTATCATTTCATAGGCAAAGACATAGTATATTTCCATACTCTCTTCTGGCCTGCGGTCTTGAGTGGAGCGGGCTATCGAAAACCTTCCGGTATCTTCGTCCATGGTTTCTTAACCGTAGACGGACAAAAAATGTCGAAATCCCGTGGCACATTTATCATGGCATCGACTTACTCCAAGTATCTCGATCCTGACTGCTTACGCTATTACTTTGCAGCCAAACTCAGCGATGCTGTGGATGATATCGATCTCAACCTTGAAGATTTTGTCACCCGAGTAAATTCTGATCTCGTCGGCAAACTGGTAAATATTGCGAGCCGCTGCGCCGGGTTTATTCACAAGCTAAATAAGGGTCAGCTTGCCAACGACCTCCCCAAAAATACATTATTTGAGGAATTTTCTGCCGCCGAAAAAAACATAGCGGCATACTACGAGGCCCGCAACTACTCAAAAGCTCTGAGACAAATCATGGCTCTCGCGGATCGCGCTAATCAGTACATCGACGAAGAGAAGCCGTGGATTCAAGCTAAAGATTCGTCCCAAGTCGAACATGTTGTTCTCGTCTGCACCTTAGGCATCAATTTATTTCGCACACTGATGATTTACCTCAAGCCTGTTGTGCCAGGACTGGCCGAACGGGCTGAGGAATTTCTCAATGTAACCCCATTTATCTGGTCCGACGCAAAAACTCCTCTAGTAGGGCATTCTGTGAAACAGTTTAAAAGCTTGCTCGAAAGAGTGGACTCAAAAGAGGTTCAAGCCATGATAGAAGACACCCGTAGCGATTTTGCCGCTAGCGCTCCCCTTGAAGACCTAAACAAAAAAGAGGCTGGACTTGGAGAAATCGATATCGAACTCTTCTCCAAAATAGATTTACGAATAGCGCAAATAGTAAAAGCCAGCCTCGTAGAAGGAGCAGATAAACTACTAAAACTACAATTGGATCTCGGCTCAGAGAAACGAGATGTTTTTGCAGGCATTCGCTCTGCCTACAATCCAGAAGATTTAAATGGAAGACTGGTCGTAGTTGTTGCAAACTTAAAGCCTAGAAAAATGCGCTTTGGCACATCACAAGGCATGGTTCTTGCGGGCGGGCCCGGTGGAGAAGATGTCTATTTGCTAAGCCCTGACAGCGGCGCAAAACCCGGGATGAAAGTCACTTAAACTAGTGAACACATCCTAATGTGGAAATGTCCAAAGAGCTCAGGAGAGACCCCCTCAGGTGAACCCCAGTAAACGCAAAACAATCTACAAGCGTTTGGCGAAAGATAATCCATACCCTACAACCGAGTTAAATTTTTCATCACCGTTCCAGCTACTAATAGCAGTAGTACTTTCAGCACAATCGACTGATGTTGGTGTAAATAAGGCGACCAAAAAACTTTTCAGAGTTGCAGCTACTCCAAAAGATATTCTGGCTCTAGGGGAAGATGGATTAAAACGTTACATCCGGACTATTGGTCTCTTTAATAGCAAGGCGAAAAATATCCACCGAGCGTGTGCGATTCTTATGGAACAATACGGAGGAGAAGTCCCCCAAAACCGTAAAGCTCTGGAAGCGTTACCCGGAGTCGGCAGAAAGACAGCCAATGTCATCCTGAACACAGCATTTGGTCAGCCAACAATTGCTGTCGATACCCATATATTCCGTATTTCCAACCGTATTGGCTTAGCCCCAGGAAAAAACGTAGATGAAGTTGAGCAGAAACTACTGAGAGTGACCCCGAAAGAATTCAAGCTGAATGCACACCATTGGCTTATCCTCCACGGTCGCTACACCTGCAAAGCGCGCAGGCCTAACTGCTCAGAATGTATTATCTTAGACCTCTGTGAGTACAAAGATAAGCTGCTTTAGTAACGCTCATCAGCCTAAGGACAAAAAATTAAATTGAGGCGATTGTATGGTCGAGTTTTGTGAACAGCTGTAAGATGAGTCAATGATAAATCTACCAGATTTCGAATTACTCAAGATCTCTCAGCTGTCAGGTATCCCTACTCGTAAAATTTACGATGCGCTTGATCATGTGCTCATTATTCTCCCAAGCGATCCACCCGAAACGCTGTTTCGTCGACTACCTCAAGGAACCCAACTTAGACGATTGTTGAAAAAAACTCACAAAACAAAAGCTCAGTCCGCAACATCCCGTCTCAACAATTCCAAAGCAACGGGGATTACAGTTGCTACACTTGATGGGGCAACAACCGCTTTCAATAAGCTCACTTGGGCACGAGAAATCATCGCTCAGTGCGGTCGGGATCAACCAAGTAATCTAGGCATCCTGGTATTGGGGTTAGAAGAAGAGAAACGCCAGAGCACCATTGAAAATTTAGTCGCCGCGGCGGAGGCCGCTGCATTTCAGCTACCGACTTTCAAATCGGCTAAAAAGACTAAAGCTCCTCTGAAACGCATCAAAATCCTCGCATCCAAACCCCGCGTGGATCTCAATATTATTCGAGCACAGGCTTTAGGGAACAATATTGCTCGCTGGTTTACCGCTCTACCACCCAATAAGCTCGACGCAAAAAATTACCGCAAACTAGTGAAAACACTATGCGCTAGATACGGAATCCAAGCTACTGTATTAGATGAGTTAAAACTGAAAAGCCTTGGAGCCAATGCGTTCTTGGCCGTATCGCAGGGTAACGCGAACCGCGATGCAGGAATTATTCAACTGCGCTATAGACCACCTGGTATCAAAAATCCAGGTCTAATGTTGATTGGGAAAGGCATACTGTTTGACACCGGAGGTACAAATCTTAAACCTTTCAAAAGTATGCTTGATATGCACATGGATATGGAAGGTAGTGCTGTTGCCCTAGGATCGCTAATTGCTCTTGCTACGCTTGAGGTGCCTTACGGAATCGATGCTTGGCTAGCGGTGACAGAAAACCGCTTGTCCGCAACAGCATATAAGTCCCAAGACATTATTCAAGCAGCAAATGGCACTACAATTCAAATTATTCACACAGATGCTGAAGGGCGAATGGTCCTTGCAGATACACTCGCATTGGCGGCCCGTGAAAAACCAGACGTCATTATTGATTATGCTACCTTGACCGGAACCTGTGTCAGCGCGCTGACAGAACGTTATTCAGGTGTATTCAGCAATCGTATAAAAGCGAACGCGCTACTCTACCATGCAGGTGTGTCTGCAGGAGAAAGAGTCTGGCCCTTTCCGATGGACGAAGACTATGATGAGATGCTTCGTAGCGAGGTTGCGGATATAAAACAATGCTCAGAAGCCGGATCTGGTGATCACATACTTGCAGCTAGATTTCTATCTAAGTTCGTACCCAAAGATACTCCCTGGATTCACATTGATCTAAGCGCTGGTCGACATAAGGGTGGGCTCGCTCATATCCCATCAGATATCACCGGGTTCGGGGTTAAACTCACACTTGAACTCCTTAACGAGCGAGGACCCACAGCGCTTGCGAAAGACCTCTCGTGAACCAGCTAGATAAACACCCTAAGGAATCGGACCAAGAACCTTCGTGTATTGCCCAGCGATTCCGTGGATTCCTGCCAGTTGTAATTGATGTCGAAACAGGTGGCTTTATTGCTGCAACTGATGCGCTATTAGAAATAGCAGCTATTCTCATACGGTTGGACAAGGATGGTCGTGTAAGCCCTGGGGAAACCATCCGCTATCACGTAAAGCCTTTTCCAGGAGCCCGGCTTGATCCGGCTTCTCTAGAAGTAACGGGTATCGATCCTTTTCATCCTCTTCGACCAGCACTGGATGAGTCAGACGCGATCAGACGCATCTTCAAAGAGGTTCGTAGGGAGATTAAAACCCAAAAATGTACCCGCGCAATTCTGGTTGGACATAACGCATTTTTTGATTTGCAGTTTCTCAATGCGGCAGTGGAGCGGGCAAATATCAAGCGCAACCCATTCCATCCTTTCTCGAGCTTTGACACAGCGACTCTGGGTGGCGTCGCGGTCGGTCAAACAGTCTTAGGAAGAGCAGTTGTTGCAGCGGGCTTTGACTGGGACGATAGCCAAGCCCACTCTTCAGCGTACGATGCAGAAATGACAGCCTTGTTATTCTGCGAGATCGTAAATCGATTCAAAACGATTTATGAAGGATAGAACACGAGCACAACGATTAGTGACCATGGAATGTGACTTAAACACGAAGTCGTTCTTATGAGTCATCTGGCTCTGAACTAGCCGCTTCGATCAACTCCTTAAGCTCTCCAGACTCATAGAGCTCAAGAGCAATATCACAACCACCAATCAACTCACCTTTCACATAGAGTTGGGGGAAAGTAGGCCAATTTGAGTAAGTCTTTAGACCTTCTCGAACCTCAGGGTCCTCAAAGATATTTACGAAAGCAAACTCCGAGCCCACTGCACGAAGCGCAGCTACAGTCTGCGCAGAAAACCCACACTGTGGAAAATCTGGAGTACCCTTCATATAGAGCAATACAGGGGAACTCTCCAGCTGATCCTTAATTCTTTCATTAACATCCATTCTCTTTCGCTCCATTAATTAGCCTCAAATCATGCATGTTACAAATGTCAAGCTGATTTGCAGGCAAGAGTCGTTGAATAATGGGGGACTGTAATCTATTCTTCAAGAGCAATTGATCAGACTTATACACTGATCGGTTACGTGATAAGCGCAAGAATCTCTTATCTGGAGGGGACATCTAATGAATCCACTGAATACTGTTAACGGCACCATCATTGCTGGCGTAATACTTGCTATTTTGATTGGAGTCCTATCCATGGGCTCAGAACTAAATGTTGCTAGCCTTATCGTGTTGATCCATGTGCTCGCTGGAATCACGTGGATCGGGCTTCTTTACTATTTCAATTTTATACAGGTACCAGCCTTGGCAGAGGCCGCAGGGGATGAGGGCGGTCCTGGTGGCGCTGGTATTACTAAATACGTCGCACCCCGCGCACTGTGGTGGTTCCGATGGGGCGCTGTGGTCACTTGGCTCTCTGGCGCAGCTTACCTTGCGCATCTTGGCATTCTAGGGGACGCTTTTATGCTGACAGGGACTAGCTCCGTGATTGGTGTTGGCGCCTGGTTGGGTACTGTTATGTTGTTCAATGTTTGGGTTTTAATCTGGCCGAATCAGAAAAAAATTCTTGGGATTGTAGAAGCAACAGCTGACGATATTGCGAAGGCTCGTCGAACAGCTTTCCTAGCCTCACGTACTAATACCTTACTTTCCATACCAATGTTGATGAGTATGGTGGGCTATGGTCACGGCGGCTTCTTCATCTAAGCAATCTGATTGATATACGCTCGAAGCCCGGAAAGAAGAGGAATCTTTCCGGGCTTTTTATATTCTGTACTTCTGATGCCCTGTAGACTCCTCACATGGTTAATCAATCGACAGACCTCTCACCCGATCTTGAAGCGAAAACAATCACTCGAGATGTAGCCAAAGCTCTTGCAGAAGATCTTGGCACGGGAGACTTGACCGCCGATCTGGTTGACAAGGATGTCGTAAGCACAATGGAAGTACGCGCTCGGGAGAACTGCATCCTCTGCGGAAAACCTTGGTTTGCAGAAGTTTTTCGACAACTCGGTACACGGGAAACAATCCAATGGAACTACGCCGATGGCAACAACATAGATGCCGATACGGCGGTCTGCACACTAGAAGCTTCAGCTCGCATACTGCTAAGCGGTGAGCGCACGGCACTTAACTTTCTACAACTTTTATCTGCTACAGCAACCACAACACGAACTTATGTAGAAGCTGTCAAAGACACTAGAACCAGAATCCTTGACACACGTAAAACAATACCTGGGCTCAGAACCGCCCAGAAATACGCTGTCCGCTGTGGCGGAGGCAAAAACCATCGCCATGGGCTTTATGATGCCATTCTGATTAAGGAAAACCACATAATAGCAGCGGGCAGTATCAGTGCTGCGGTTACAAATGGACGAAACCGCGCCCCATCAACCATGCTAGAAGTCGAGGTAGAAACTCTTGATGAACTTGGCGAAGCTTTGGATTCTGGAGTTGATCAAATAATGCTTGATAATTTTTCTTTAGATCAACTCAATTCCGCCGTTAGGGAACGTGATGCACGAGCATCAAATATCAAGCTTGAGGCCTCAGGCGGAATCGATCTCGATGGAATTCGAGCAATAGCACAAACCGGAGTCGATTTTATTTCAGTTGGCGCACTTACTAAACATATGAGAGCTATCGATTTTACAATGCGTTTTTTTGATAATGTTTGATCGCTTTACTAACTAGGGTGAGATCTTGCGCAATAAAGGCGACATAAAATCAACGCGCATACAAGCTTTCTGCTTCAAATATTTCGCGGATAAGATAGCTACTCACTCCAACACATAGCTTTCACCAAGCCTTTAAACACTAACCACAGACATTGTATGGATATATCAGGTGAATATCGCCTTGGGGTATCGAGACAGCAGGCCTGGAATGCTCTCCTAGACCCAAATACGCTACACAGTTGTATACCAGGTTGTCAGGCACTGGAACGACTCACGGATGATCATTATCGGGCCAAAATAAAAACAGTAATTGGTCCGGTCCGAGCTACTTTTGATACCGAGCTACACATCAAGGACTCTAACCCACCGGAGAGCTATCGACTGGAGGGAGAGAGCAAAGGAGGCGCTGTCGGTTTTGGGAGCGGCTACGCTAACGTGACGCTAAACGAAGATGGAAATGGCACTATCCTTAGGTACTCGGCAGCATTCCAAGTTGGTGGGCGCTTAGCACAGCTTGGCTCTAGGCTGGTATTAGGAGTCACTCGAAAAATTGCAGATGATTTCTTTGATCAACTGACAAGACATATTGATTCTGAGGCCAAACGTCTTGACCAAGCATCACCATCAATGGCTGGGCATGTTTTCTCACTGGCAGCCATAATCATGCTTATCGCCGTCATCTTGATCTGGTGGCTTAGCGGAACTGGATAGCTCTCTGCTGCAGTAGCGAGTGCAAGTATCTGCTGACATAACTTACGCATTCACCCACGTGAGTTCTGCGCTATTTCCCCTCTTCTGCTACCTTTGATGGTCAGGCGAGGTCTTGTCCTCGTTCAGTCGCGGCACGCACTGCTTCTTTCATCAGTTTCAAGAACGCGTTATTGTCTGTCAGCACAGCCAAAGCGGCCTCGGTCGTGCCCCCGGGACTCGTTACTTGCCGCCTCAGTTCCTCAGCATCAACCCCAGAACTGTTAGCTAAGGCACTAGCACCAGCTACTGTCGTCAATGCCAACTCAGTGGCCAGCTCCCTACTGAGCCCCATGTCAATACCGGACTCAATAAGACTCTCAATTAGGAGAAACACATATGCCGGCCCACTACCGGACACACCGGTCACGGCATTCATTAAACTCTCATCCTCCAGCCATGCAACTCTACCAATAGCTGCCATCACTGCCTCACAGGCTTCGTGCTGTCTATGATCAACCATTGAATTACCTACAAGCGCGGTCATACCTTGCCCGATAGCAGCCGGCATATTTGGCATACCGCGCACAATGGAAACCTGACTCCCAAGAATAGCTTCATAGAAGGCTATAGGTCTGCCTGCTGCTATGGATAGAAAAACGTGTCCATTCTCAATGAGATCAAGGCAATCCGATAGTACTACCTTGAGTTGCTGAGGCTTGACAGCAAGAACTACAACCTCGGCATGAGTGCCCCCTACTCGCGCACCACTTACCTCTACGCCTAGAGACTCGATAGCGGATTGTGCATCTTTATTAGGTTCTACAACTTGAATATCTGATCGTGACCAACCCTGCTTGAGCCATCCTTTCAGAAGTGCTTGTCCCATGTTGCCACAGCCGACCAAGAGTATTTTTGGTGCTTGATTCATGGTGTGCCCTAAGTGTCAGCCCTCGAAGTCACAGAACGCAAAGACGGATCAAGTATTGTCGCGGGATCATTAAATACTTCTAAATCTAGAGCGCCCTCACTACGGGCCACAATACAAGTAACGGCACCATCTCCCACAATATTCACCGATGTGCGCAACATATCCAAAAGTCGGTCAACTCCGATGATTAGTGCAATACCTTCCACTGGCAAACCTACCTGACCCAGTACCATGGCTAGCATTATAAGACCGGCGCTGGGGACAGCAGCAGTCCCAATAGAAGCCAGTGTCGCAGTCAGTACGACTGTAAGATAGTCGCCGAGCATCAGATCTACGCCATAGACATTGGCAATAAAAACTACTGCGATTCCCTGCATGATGGCCGTCCCATCCATATTGATAGTCGCACCTAGGGGCACGGTAAAAGACGCCACCGAATTCTTGACTCCTAAACGAGTCTCCAATGTATTAAGCGTCACTGGAATCGTAGCAGCGGATGATGATGTGCTAAAACCAAACGACATAGGTGCACGCATCTGCGTTAAGAATTTCAATGGACTCAGACCTGATAATTTAAGTATGAGGCTATATGTCACGCCAAGATGTACTAGCAAGGCCACAACTACCGCAATGAAGTAGCCCAGTAATGGCCCAAATATTTCAATACCCTGTGTGGCAAAAGTACGGCTAATGAGCGCAAACACACCGATCGGGGCGAGCAAGATGATCATCAGAACCATTTTTAGAATTACTTCATTGAGATCACTAAATAACTTCACCACGGGCTTACCACGCTCTCCGGCAAGATTGGTCGCGAACCCAAAGAGCAAAGCAAAAACAATTATTTGCAACATCTGCCCATCCGCCATAGCTTGAACTGGATTCTCTGGAAAGATATTGAT
>Ga0315338_1000945_pt1 | contig 46203 bp, 42 predicted proteins | sample ASW8metaG_FD_204518 | JGI IMG/M metagenome (GOLD analysis project Ga0315338, IMG submission 204518) | Ammonia-oxidizing marine archaeal communities from Monterey Bay, California, United States - ASW #8 | ecosystem: Environmental > Aquatic > Marine > Coastal | place: USA: California | collected... | reverse complement strand
AAAGCCGCCTCCACCCCTTCCGGCACGCTCGCTGATAATTTTTCGTAATCGAGGTCCGGTCCGAGATGGGTAAGCACGGCGCGCCGTGGTTTCGCCCTATCAATCCACTCCAAAGCCTTATCAACATGGACATGGGTGCGGTGCGGTTTATCGGTAAACACGCCAATGACCCAGGTGTGAATCCCGGCCAACGCATCAAAGCCACTGTCTGTCATCTCAACCAGATCAGTCGAATAAGCGACACCTCCGAATCTGAGACCCAAAGTTCGCGAAAATCCATGATCCTGGTCAAACGTCGCTACACGGAGGTTACCGACCTCCACGGTATCACCAGCCGTAATCTCGTGAGCATTCAGAGTTGGCTTGAAGTAGTGGGTCGCGCCATCCGGTAATGGCGCCAAGGCATAACTGAACCTTTCACCGATCTGCGCTAGCGTTGGCGCATCGCCGTAAGCATCGATTGGTTCATTCATTGCCTTGTTAAGGCCTCGAAGATCATCGATCCCATGCAAATGATCGGCATGGGCATGGGTATAAATCACCGCATCGACATGTTCGATTTCATAGTTCAAGAGTTGCTGACGCAAATCAGGCGACGTATCGACAAGAATCTTCGTATCGCCGTTCTCCACTAGAATTGAAGGCCTAAGGCGATTATTAAGCGGATTATTCGGATCGCAGGCGCCCCACCCTATGCCAGGGACCGGCACACCGCCGGAACTGCCGGCTCCCAGGATGGTCAGGCGCACGGAAATGTTTCCGTATTCGCCTTGCCGAACAGCCGGAAGAAGTTTTCCGTCGTCTGATGGGCAAATGCCTCCGGGTCCACACCGCGCAACTCGGCAATACAGTTGGCTGTATGGGCCGTATACGACGGCTCGTTGCGTTTACCCCGTTTCGGGACCGGCGCCAAGTATGGAGAGTCCGTTTCCACCAATATACGCTCCATGGGGATGTTTTTAGCTGTTTCCCGTAATTCTTCCGCCTTCTTGAACGTAACGATCCCCGAAAATGAGATGTAGAAACCGATTTCCAGGACGCGCTCGGCTAGTTTGCTGCCGGAGCTAAAGCAATGAATGAGGCCTGGAAAAGCGCCTTTTTCATACTCGCCTTCGAGGATACGCAGCATATCTTCGTCGGCATCCCGAGTATGGACGATCACCGGAAGTCCTGCTTCCCTGGCCGCCGCGATATGGACGCGGAAACTCTCCTCCTGCCGATCTCGCGGGCTGTTGTCGTAAAAGAAGTCCAATCCCGTCTCACCAAAACCAATAACCTTGGGGTCTTTCGCCAAGCCAACTAGCGTATCCACATCCACCGGCGGTTCATCACCGGCATTGTGCGGATGGACGCCGACGCTGCACCACATGTTATCAAAGCGTCGGGCTAACCCAAGAATGAGTTCAAACTTGGAAACCCGTGTACAAATGGTCACCATGTAATCAACCCCGGCCTCGCCGGCGCGGGAGATCACATCATCCAGATCGTCTTCGAAATCGGGAAAATCCAGGTGACAGTGACTGTCAACGAGTTGAAGCGTTCTCATTTCAAGTATTTCTCAAGATCTTGTGCCGTGTTCGCCGCAAATTCCAGCGTCCTTATTGATTGCAATTGTATGATATCTCATAATTGAGTCGATTCATGTGAACGTGTTGTTTGGAATTCGATGAATGAAGTTCTTTGCTCTCGCCCTCACGTTGATCATCTGGGGATCGACTGCTGTTCATGCCAGCGACGATTTGAACGTGGTTCGTATCGCCACGGAAGAATACCCCCCTTATACATCTGAGAAACTTAAGCACTACGGTATCGACAGCCATATTGTTAGCGAATCCTTTCGAGCGGAAGGTATTGACGTCGAGTATCAGTTTTTCTCCGGGGCGAGATCCTATGCAATGGCCAAGGAAGGATCGGTGGATGGAACTCTACCTTGGGCCCTTCGATCTGAACGCAGACAGTATTTTTGGTACAGTGATCCCGTCATTCAAGTCGATCACGAACAGTTCTACTTCCGCAGCGGCCTCCAATTCGAATGGAATCCGACAACGCGGGATTATACCAACTTAGAAGGACTACGGCTCGCGGCAATAATTTCCTACAACTATGGTGATGAGTTCCAAAAGGCCGAAGCTGACGGTGTCATACAAGTTGATCGTGTCGGCAATCTACGGCAGGCATTTGGCATGTTGCTTCTCGACCGAGTTGACATAGTAATTAGCAAAGGCCGTGTCGCGACATACGTACTGCAGTCCGACTTTACCAAAGACGAAATTGCACAATTGGATTATCGTTCCGAAAATCTGAAACCCGCCAGTTATGATTACCTGCTCTTTTCCAAGCGCAGCCCCAATGCCCGGCACTATCTCAACGCATTCAACCGGGGCATTAAAAAACTCCATGCCAGTGGTGACTTTGACAAGCTTCTACGCGCGTTCGAGGCTGGCGACTATATTACTGCGGAGTAATGGCGGCGGTTAGAGTTCATCCGCATCATCCATGAACCTTGGAAACACCCCCTCCGGCTTGGGAAGTGATGTTCCTGGCTTCAGGGCGCATTCCGGGTTCAAATTGGTAAAATTTCGAACGTCATCGGGAATCGCAAGTTGGTCGAGCAGACGCGACGACGAATCTGGCATAAAGGGCTGGGTTAAGAGAGCCAAGTGACGGATGGTTTCCGCCAAGACATATAGCACTGTCGCCATGCGCGCGGGATCATCCTTGCGAAGTTGCCAAGGTGCCTGGGCATCCACATAGCCATTGGCTGAACGAATCACACTCCAGACCGCCTCCAAAGCTTCATGGAAGCTTTGCTTATCCATACTGTCGCGCATCTGTCCCATCATGCCGCGGGCAGCAGTCAGCAATACCTCATCTTCCTCGCGTAAGACGCCCGGTTCAGGTACGGCGCCGTCGCAGTTCTTGTGAACCATGGACAGTACCCGTTGCGCCAGATTGCCGTAATCGTTGGCCAGTTCGCTGTTCATCCGACCGACTATGGCCCGGTGGGAGAAATCTCCGTCATTGCCGAACGGGAATTCACGCAGCAAGAAGTAACGCAATTGGTCGAGGCCGTATTTGTTAACCAGTTCAATAGGATCGATCGCATTTCCGAGCGATTTGGAAATTTTCTGTCCTTCGTTGGTCCACCAACCAGTCGCAAAAACCCGCTTGGGCGGTTCCAAGCCCGCCGCCATGAGGAACGCCGGCCAATAGACGGCATGAAACCGGAGGATATCCTTACCAACCATATGTAAATCAGCCGGCCAATAGGTTGGATAATCACCATTTACCGTTTCCGGATAACCAACAGCGGTAATGTAGTTGGTCAAGGCATCGAGCCACACGTACATGATATGCTCGTCATCGCCGGGGACAGGAATGCCCCACTTGAACGTGGTTCGAGAAACAGAAAGGTCTTGTAGACCGCCTTTGACAAAACTGATGACTTCGTTGCGGCGTGTGTTTGGCAGTATGAAGTCTGGATTGGCATCGTAATGAGCCAACAGACGATCCTGCCATTCGGACAATTTGAAGAAGTAACTTGGCTCCTCAACCCATTCGACTTCGGCGCCACTCGGAGCGGTTTTCTTGCCGTCGGCGCCGGTTGTCAATTCGCCCTCGCCGTAAAATGCCTCGTCACGAACGGCATACCAACCGGAATAGGAACCCAGGTAAATTTCATCCGCGTCTTCTAGTCGTCGCCACAGGTCCTGGCAGGCCCGTTTATGGCGATCTTCGGTCGTGCGGATGAAATCATCGTGGCTGTAGTTCATGAAATCCGCAAGATCACGAAAATTCTGTGATACTTGGTCGGTGAATGTTTGCGGATCGACACCAGCGGCAATGGCCGACTTTTCCACTTTTTGTCCGTGTTCGTCTGTGCCGGTCAGAAATTTGACATCGTATCCGTCCAATCGTTTGAATCGGGCTAGGACATCGCAAGCCAGCGTCGCGTACGCGTGCCCGATATGCGGCACGTCATTAACGTAGTAGATCGGCGTGGTGACGTAGTAGCGCTTGGACATGGCAGGTTTCGGCCGTTCATCAGGGGCATGGTCAGGGCCGGACGGCATCCTCAAGCGTCAAAAACACATTGAGAACCACCTGCTTTCGATCCAGATTGGCGCCGTCCGTGCGCGCCAGCAGGAGATTGATCTTTTCCCACACCTGGAGCCATCGATCAAGCGGAGCGGCCTTTCCTAGGCGATCGATCAAATCCCTTTCCGCGTCGCTTACCGGACCGATGATGCCGCCGTCACCGCTGGCTATCGAGCAAATCAATCGGTTTAACCATGTTGTCAGAAATTCCATTCCGGTACGAAATTCTGCGTCAGCGCCGGCTTTTGCCAGCTTGCCGCCAAAGTCATGAAGCCGAACGCCATCAAGACGCGGCAAGGTTTCCAACAATCCGGTCAATTCCTGATAGATGTCCAATCCGCCTTCCCCAGCCAGCGCCATGGCGCGGCCGGCACTCCCTTCGGAAAGTCGCGCCAGCATCGACGCATCCTCATCCGGCAAGTTCGGATAATGTTGCTGCAGTAATCCACGTACCACTTCATCGCTGAGAGATGACAGGTTAAGGGTCCGGCATCGTGACCGGATCGTCGGCAATAAGCGCGCTGGATTATGGCAAACCAGTAGCATCAATGCGCCGGCGGGGGGTTCTTCCAGGACTTTGAGGACGGCATTGGCGGCGTTTCGGTTCATTTCGTCGGCGCTGTCTATAACGACCACGCGCCAGCCACCTTCGGCCGCTGTCAGGCCAAAAAATCCACCAACGGCGCGAACGTCGTCGACGACGATTTCCATACGCAGTTTACCGCGGTCATTCACCGTTCGCTCCACACACAGGAAGTCCGCATGTCCGCCTCCGGCAATGCGCCGAAATACTGATGACCCGGGGTCAATAAAAAGCGAGTTCGCATCGCTGGCTGGCAGTTCGTCGCCAAACAGACCCGGCCCATCCGATGCCGGCCGGCCCGCCCCGGCCAGCAAATAACGAGCGAAGCGGTAGGCCAACGTGGCTTTGCCAATTCCTCTTGGACCGGAGATCAACCAGGCATGCGCCATTCGGCCGCTCGCGAATGTGTCGAGCAGTTCCTTCTCCGCTGCTTCATGTCCCAGGAGCGCCGGGTTGGCGCGCGGCAAGGGCGGACCGCCGTCGTGTTCCACATCCTCATTCATGAAACCGGACCCCAGATCGCTCATTGACTATGGTCAGAATTCTAGCCTGAACCTCGTCAACATCGCTGGTGGCGTCAATAATGGCGCAACGATCTGAATCGCCTCTCGCAATCTCAATAAATCCGTCGCGCACTCTTTGGTGAAACGCTTCATCCATTCGTTCGTAACGGTCGCCACCACTCGCCCGGTCGACAGCTCGTGCGAGACCGATTTCAACCGGAATATCGAGAATGACCGTCAGGTCGGGATAGAAATCGCCCAACGTTAGGGCATGTAGCTCGGCAATCCGGTCCGCCCCTAGCTGATGGCCGTAACCTTGATACGCCATGGTCGAGTCAGCGAACCGGTCTGAAATCACCCATTTCCCTGTATCAAGGGCCGGCATGATTGTCTGGCGCATATGTTCGAGCCGAGCGGCATAGTTCAACAATGCTTCGCTCATTGGCGTCCAACGGCTCACATCGCCGTCAACAAGTAGCGCACGGACACTCTCGGCAGCCGGTGCTCCTCCTGGCTCGCGGGTAATCACTACCTCAATACCGGTCGATATCAAGGCAGCTCCGAGAAGCTTTGCCTGGGTTGACTTGCCGGCGCCTTCGCCGCCCTCCAATGTGATGAACTTGCCTTCGGACACGGTGCTCGATCCCCTATCCACTCTCGCCCCACAAGATGGATTTTAGCGCAGCACCCAGGCGTCCGACCAGTCCAAGCCGGGCAACGCTGGCGCCGGCAACAAGCGGGATTTCGACATCGTCCTGACCTGGTGCCGCAATCACCACCTTGGCAATGACATCTCCCTGCTTAACCGGAGCCGGTATGGGACCATCATAGGACAGCGTCACCTTCATCTTGCGCCGCGCCTTTCTCGCCATGGTCAGAAGGACATCCTTTTCAATGACCAGTGGCACGGAGGTAGCTTGGCCGAGCCAGACATCGGCCTTATCGACGACGTCACCCGCTGTAAACAGGGCATAGTTGTTGAACTCGCGAAAGCCCCAATCGAAAAGGCGTTCGGGCTCCATACTCCTGGCCTTGCGGGTCGGCAGGCCGTTGACCACAAGGATCAGCCGACGCTCGTTTCGGACCGCGGACGCCGTCAGGCCGTACCCTGATTCCTCCGTATGTCCCGTCTTGAGGCCGTCGGCCCCCATTTCCTTATAGAGAAGCGGGTTTCGATTGGTCTGGCGGATTCCGTTATAGGTAAATTCCCGCTCCGAATAGTAGTGATAGTACTCAGGGAAATCACTGATCGTACGATTGGCCAGGATCGCCAAATCCCTCGGTGTCATGCGATGCTCCGGATCCGGCCAGCCCGTCGCATTGCGAAATGTACTGCCGGTCAAGCCGAGTTCGCGGCCACGCTCCGTCATTTGCTCCGCAAAAGCCTGCTCACTGCTGGCAAGGGCTTCGGCGACGACGATGCAGGCATCATTGCCGGACTGCACAATAATGCCGTGAATAAGGTCTTCGACGCTGACCCGCTTCCCCGGCTCAAGAAACATTGTCGAGCTACCGCTTTTCGCGCCGCCCTTACGCCACGCGTTCTCACTGACCCGGAAGGTATCGTCCAATGAGAGCGCCCCGTCATGCAACCTCTCAAACAGCATATATACGGTCATCATCTTGCTCATTGATGCTGGCGCCATGGCCGTGTTTGGCGCTTTTTCGAACAGTACAGCGCCGGTGACCGCGTCCATGAGAAACGCTTCTCGAGCAGCAGTTTCCACTGCCGCCGCGGGCGGGCTGACAGTCAGCACCGCAGCGGACAAAACTGCGGCTACGTATATTAATTTTTTCCTGTAATTTCTTCCTGTAACCATTTGTTTAATCACCATTAATTGAGTTCGCACGGGACGCGCATAAGTTATTGAACGAGCGCCGCCGGATACATCATTCAACGATAATTCGCGCGTCGCTGAACCCTGCCCTGGTGACGGAATCCAACATTCTATCAGCCTCGGAGACACTGGCCATCGGTCCCATTCTGACACGGTAGAGATCCTTCCCATTCACCAATACGGACGTCAGTTTCACGGGACCATAGGGTGTCAATCTCGCCCTCACCTTGTTGGCGTTGTCAAACAGACCAAAGGCGCCTGCTTGCACAAAAATATTTGTGCTCTTAACCGGCACGATCGAAATTTCCCCATCGGTGGGCTCCGCAGTCACGACCGGCGCTGGCGCCTCGGCCGGCTGTTGCGGAACTGGAGATGTCGGCACCGATACCTCAGGGCTGATCTGTGTACCCGGCAGCGGTGCCAGAGTTTCCGACTTCACTTCGGGTTTGGGCAGGCGGTCAACCGTAATCGGTGATCCGATCTTTGCCAGTTCGGCTTGCCCCTTGACCCGGACGGCCAAGGCCCGGCTTCGGTCAGCCATGATTTGCACCCTGACCCGAGCCGTACCATTCTTGTGGAAGCCGAGCAACTGAGACCCCCGACGCGAGACGTCAAGAATTCGCCCGCGCGCGAAAGGGCCGCGATCATTAACGCGCAGAATGAGGCTGCGGCCGTTTTCGAGATTTGTGATCCGGACATAGCTCGGCATGGGTAAGGTTCGATGTGCCGCGGTCAGGGCATTCATGTCGTAAGTCTCACCATTCGCTGTCTTCCGACCATGGAATTGCGCCCCGTACCACGAAGATATCCCCGTTTCGTCATACTCATAGTCTTCAGCCGGGTAATACCAAACACCCTGAATCTGATACGGATTGCCAATCTTGTACCGACCCGCAGGCTGCTTCGATGCCGCATCATCATCTTCGACAGCGGAAACGACGCGTTTCGCCGAATGCACGACGAATTGAGTTTCGGCGCAACCACTCAATACCATCAATACAGCGATAATCGGCACAACCAAACGCGCCGAAAGTCGATCCCCCTTCATTGCCGTCCCCATGTTGCGCTCATTTCGCCAGTACCAACATCTTGTATAAACCGGAAAACCAAAACACGCTATCTAGTAATTTCTTGCGCTCGCCACAACGTCTCAATCATCGGCACACTTGTCCGCTCACTGAGTGTTTCCCGCTCCGCGCAGTCGCTCCAGAAACTTAGCCGATGGAAACCCATCAGGCGGAAGATTACGCGACTTCTGGAACGATTTAACAGCTTTCCTAGTCAGCGGGCCAATTACGCCGTCCGATCCTCCCGGGTCGTACCCATGTTTGGCGAGAAGTCTCTGCATTGCCGCCACATCAGAGCGGGACATGGGCGCTTCGTTATCCGGCCGGTCGGCCAACAACGGACCTCCGCCAATCAAGCGGTCTGCAAGGTGTCCAACGGCAATGGCGTAGAATATGGAGCGGTTCCAGACCAACACCGTCCGGTAGTTCTTATAAACAAGGAATGCCGGCCCCTCAAATCCCGCAGGTACAATGAGCGACCCCTTGATATCGACGTCGGGCAAGTCCCGGCCGTCGAAACGCCGAACACCCAATTTCTGCCATTCGGACATGGTCTTTTTGGTGTCGAGGCCACTTAACTCAAAATCGAAATCCCTAGGCATACGAACTTCGCGTCCCCAGGTGTATTGCTCGTCCCAACCGGAGCGCCGCAGGTAGTTAGCCGCCGATGCAAAAATATCGGGCAGACTATTCCATAAATCACGTCGGCCATCGCCATTGAAATCGACAGCAAAGTCTCGGTAAGTCGTTGGAATAAATTGATGATTCCCCATAGCGCCGGCCCACGATCCTTTCACCGTCGAAGGCATGTGACCGTCATTGATCAGCGAAAGTGCCGCCAGCAGCTGCTCGCGGAAAAATTTGGCGCGGCGTGGGTCATAGGCCAATGTTACCAGGGCGCCGACCACGGGAAATGTCCCCGTATACGTTCCGAAATTGCTCTCAAGCCCCCAAAACGCGACTAGAAACCGTGGTTGAACACCGTATTTTCGGGAAACCTTTTCGAGCAATGCTCGATGGGTTTCGAGAAGCTCCTTGCCCCGCCGAATCCGCCTGTCATTAACGCTGTTGGATAAGTACTTCCAAAAGGTCAAAGTGAATTCGGGCTGGCGTCTGTCCAGTTCGATGACTCGCTTGATGGGCTGTACGCCGGCCAAAGCATGTTCCAATGTGGACAATTTCACCCCCCTGGCGACCGCCTCGGCCTTCAGTTCGTCCAGCCACTGGGGAAAGGGCATCGTTTGAGCCTGGGCAACATCCGCCGACCCCAAGACCAATGCAAGGAACAGTGAAATAACCTTAATTTTCCAATACTTTGCTGAAGTCATGCCTTGAATTTCCAATTCATGAATAAAATTTTCAGTTCGGCGCTGGGAAAATGGCATCGGATTTGTCCGTCAGCCAGTAGAAAAATAATCCGAGCCATTCGTGCAATGCTCGGCCGCCGTGCCCCAATCCTCTCGACAGATCGAAATTGAGCAAGAGTTCGTCACCTGTCGTATTGTAATCAACCGGATAGGGAACGACGGTCCAGCCGGCCCGGCGAAAGGTCCCGACAGCCCGTGGCATATGGAACGCCGAGGTAACCAAAAGCCAAGTTTCGTCCGGTTTTGGATCAGCCAAACGAAAGCAGTTTACCGCATTCTCAAAGGTGTTCCGAGCCTGGTCCTCAAGTACCAGCCGGTTTGTATCCAATCCCATGCGCGCCAGAACCGGCGCAACGAAATTTGCTTCCTTGAGTTCCGGGTGGAGGATATCGCCGGAGCCTGCGCTAAAAATCAGCTTGGCGTTCGGATAGCGGTCCGCCAAGTCGGCCATTGCGGTAAGACGCTCCACTGCGGATCCCAGGGAAACTTGGCCGCGCGCCACACTAACTCGGGGACTGACAATGCCGCCGGCAACGACAATTCCATCAACATCGGCGGGAAGTTCGGTAACGGGCGGAAAACGGTCTTCTAGAAGAACGATTGCCCATTGGCCAATCGGGACCACGGCGACAATCAGAGCGGCAACAGCACAAAACGTGATCAGTATTTTACCGATACGGCGCCAACGGCTCCATAAAAGCACCATGCCAACCGACAATCCGATCAGCAGCACGTTGCCCGGAATGGCAAGGAACCAGAGCACCTTCGACAGGGTAAAGAACATTGATCCTGATACCCCGGCCCCCCTCTTCCCGCAACACCGGTTTGGTGGATGGTCACGAAATCTTGACCCAAAAAACAAAAAACGCCCGTCTTCCGAGGGCGTTCTACCAACCATCCAGGTTTTAATTACTACATCAAATCTTCAAGTCGACTGAGCCCCCACGTTGCCCGTTGTCAGCACTCTTGGCGGCTTCTGGTGCCGGCGCGTCGCTAGGGGCCGCCTTCTTAGCCTTGGGCGCGACTGCTTCACTTGTCGCACTCGTATGGGCAACACGGCGGGCTTCGGCAGCCTTCCGCTGCGTATCAACCCGAGATTCGTGAGCTTCGGCGGCTACTTTTTGGCGCTGCGCGACCTCTTGATTACGGTCCTTGACCTCCTCAAAAGTCCGCTCAAACCGACGTTGCTGCACTTCCGCGACTTGGAACGCAGTCAACGCGGCGCTTGCTAGCGCTCGCCGAACAGTGATGGAAACATCATTTAACATAGCATTCTGCTCTATAGACCTTATACCTACAATATACTATCTCAGGTATTACACCATAACCTAAAGAAAAATCATTAAACAATCAACAGAAAAATGATAAAAAAGGCATTTAATTTGCAGATAAATAATTTATCGTTATTTTTCAATATCTTACAGGACACCATTTTGTCTAACAAAAAGCATTAATTTTCGCTTCCGATTTTCAATTATAGGCTCCGCGAACGCATTTCCTGACGTGACGTGTAGACTCCGTGAGAATCGTAGCATTCCATGCGGCAACGTTCAAACGTTGTGACACGCGATAGTCCGCCGAATCCCGCCCATATCTGAGGTTAAGGACGTAAGGTTTCGGTCATACTTGTCATATATATATCTAACGACGATACATAACTAAGCGAAAATCTAATTTAGGGAGTCGCCAAGTGACCACCGATAACCGACGTAAGGATTCAGATAAGCGTTCCAGCAGTGACAGGCGCCAAACTACAGGCGACTGGAACAAAGAAGAGGAACGACGCCAAGATGATCGCCGCGCCTATGTCGCCCGCAGGCAGGCAGCGGACTGGCGCGAGCAGGACGTCACCCCAAATACCTGAAGTCACGCGTAACCTCTCGGACTTTATGTGATCAAGGTTTCTTGACGACGTTGTCTCGGCGAGGGACAAGGCAATGCTCCTCTCCAACAATGTGATCACCGGTTCCGCCGGTAATCTCTTCCAACTGCTTCCAATCTATAGGCAGCGGCGGATCCGCATGAGCTGATTGCGCCACCACAAGGCATGCGGCGCTAAGTATTATCCCCCATACTCGTTGCTTCTGACACATGCTAGTCACCCGACTTGTCCGATTGTGGAATTCACCCAACCTACTTCCCATCGTTTGCGTTATAAATTCACAATCGCGCTATTGGCAGGCCTTCGTCTATGCTGAGCGCAGCCTAAAACCCTTGCCAACTAAGTGAAGCGGCCATGCCGACGCGAATAGCCCTTATCCACGCAACACCACTGGCGATGGCGCCAGTGACCCAAGCATTCGCCACCCACTGGCCAGCGGCAGAGCTGATCAATGTCCTTGATGACACGCTCAGCAGGGACCGGGCGACTTCGGACCTCACCCCTGCCCTGTCAGATCGTATTGGATGCCTGGCCGACGACGCTCTATCCGCGGGCGCCGACGGAATTCTCTATACTTGCTCAGCGTTCGGGCCGGCAATCGAAGCCGTAGCCGGTCGCCTTCGCGTTCCAGTCCTGGGACCAAACGATGCCATGCTTGATGCCGCTTTGGACGCCGGTGAGCGGATCGGCCTGTTGGCTACATTCGAGCCAACCCTTCCCGCCATTGAAACAGAATTGCGGGCAAGGGCTAGACAACGTAGCAAGAGCGTACATCCGCTGCCTTGCTTGGCCGCGGGAGCGCTTGAGGCGCTCACCGTCGGGGACGAGGCAGGCCACAACCGGCTTTGCGCTGGGGCCGCCGTCGAGATCGGAAAATGCGATGTAATTGCTCTCGCGCAATTTTCCATGACTCCTGCCAGTGAAAGCGTTGCCTCAGCAGCCGCTGTCAAAACACTGAACGGGCCGGAGAGCGCCGTCCTAAGGCTACGATCAATTGCCGGTTCATCGAATAGTCAGTAACTGCGGCGCTTGACGCACCGTTCGCCCGTGCGATAACTGCATCAGTTCCGTGGCCCACCGGCTGCAATCTGGTCGCGGGCAAAGTAAGTATGGTGGGGTGGCTGAGTGGTCGAAAGCACTGGTCTTGAAAACCAGCATACCTGAAAGGGTATCGTGGGTTCGAATCCCACCCCCACCGCCATTCCCGGGCGAACGGAACTATTCGCTAATGCTTTCCTGCCGGAGCTTTTTGCCTTTCGGCCGCATCACAGCCCAACAAGGGCCGGCCATTGGGATTCAACGATAACCTTGGTGCCAAGGACGATGGTTCCCGCACCAACTGCGCCCTGCAGACCGCCGTGTGCCCAGGTCAAAAATCGGGCGGAATAGGTCAGCGGGACGGCGATGATTGCCGATAACGCCGCCATGCCTACCAGAGACCCGAGTCCGAAAAGCGCCACGTAGGCAATACCCAGTACCGGCGATTGAACAGTTGACGCAGTCAATATCAGAAGAGCCGCTGACCCAGCCATTCCGTGCATGACACCCACCAGTAAAGTCCGTATGGGTAAACGGCTTGGATGGTAGTGATTGTGATCCGAACGTGCGTGATCGGCATGTTCACCGGCGTGGGAATGAGCATGAAAATGGGCCGCTTTATTGCCATGTCGGTGCATGTGGAAATGAATGCGATCGCGGATCAAACGGTAAACCAATTGTCCTCCTAGCCCCACCAACATGATACCGACGGCAGTCTCCAGCCAGCGCTCAAAACCGGCGAAGATCGTCGTACCGAGCATGATGGCTAGGCCGGATACCGCCATCAGCGTCAACGTATGTCCGACGCCCCACACCGCACCATGGGCAATGATGCGCCGTACAGTCGTTTGGCGCGCGGCTATGGCGGACACCGCGGCCACGTGGTCCGCCTCCAGGGCATGTTGCATGCCCAAAAACAGGCCGAGAGCTAATATCGATATCATCGTTGGATTTCCGGCCTTGCAGCCAGCCCACTGAATTTTGTGGTACGCATTTACTTGAAGAATTCAGACAGTACCAGACTCATTGAACCAATTGCCGAGCCTGCGCTTGGGCCGCCTCAGCTCCCGCCGTATCGCCAAGACCCACTAACGCTTCACTGAGATCGAGAAGCAAAGTCGGCGTCGGAACCTCAGCAATGGCAGAGTTCAGCATATCGCGTGCATCCTCAAAGCGGCCGATCTTAATCAGCGCAGTCGCCAAACTCATGTGAAATACGTCACGTTGGGCGTTCGAACCGCCAATGCGCCAAATATTCTCCCGGATGGGAAATATGTGATCTGCGGCCGCTGCGAAATCGCCCCGACAAAAAGCGATCATGCCTTGGCATAAGGGCCGGCCGACGCTCTCGATGATCTCGCTGTTGGTGCCTTCCGTACCTTCGATATAGGCATGCTGGCTTTCCAAAAACCTCCCCAGCTTCTTCTCGCCGCCGGCGCTGGCCAAAGTCATGGCCAAATGAGCATCGGTGAAGGCCAGCGCGTGTTCGTCCAAATGCGTCATCCAAAGATCAACCAAGCCATCCCAGCGCGAGCCAACATCCACACCGGCGAGCTCCAGGCGCCACAGCAGCGATGTGCAATCCATTAACCGCGTCACCATATCTTTGTCGCAATCGGAAACGTGATCGTCAAAAATTTTAACTACCCGATCAAATTGCCCGTCATCTATCAATGGAAGGCACTGGTGCCACCACAAGTGTCCGCGCAACCAAGTCGCACCCTTCCAATTGCCAACGGTATCATCAAGCCACTTGATGCCGTCCTGGCAGCGGCCTTCCATCTGTAGGACATGGGCCACCGCGTGGACGCCCCAACAGTCCAGGTGCTCGATGTCGACAGCCTTGCGGCCCATCTCCTCGGCCGCTCGGTAATCACCCGCCTCTTCCAGGCCAAAGGCGCCCATACCCAGCAGGAATCCATAATAGGGAACCGACTCGTTCCAAGCCGGTAGGATATCAACGACCGATTTCTTCATGTTGCCGCTCTCACCGACCAGGTAGTAACACTCATGGGCGCATTTCGCCGCCATCATGTCGAGCGGTTGCTCGGCCAGAATTGCATCCCACATTTTACCAGCCTTGCTGATATTTCCACCGGCTGCGGTTTCGAAGGCATCGATATGGGCTTGCTCGCGGGGGGTGACGCGGCTCCGCCGGGCCAAGGCCGCACGCAGTTCCAGATTGACGCGCGGGTGAGCGGAACTGACCCCGCCGAACAACCTGAGACATCCAGTCAGGCAGTACCCCATGGCGAAATCCGGATCAATCTCAGCGATGGTGAGCAGCTTGCCGACCGGCTCACCACTGAAAATCATATAGTCGTCCATGGCATCGTTGAACGCTTCCACCGTTTCGGGTAGCGCCGCCGTGAACTCCAGGCCGAGCTTATCCCTCGCCATGTTCTTGTTTCTCCCCGCTGGATGCTAATTCTTACCCGCTGACGGGTTTAACTGTACGGCAGATACGCCTCGCGAGACAACAACGAGTAGCGATTTCCCAACCGTTCCCGAAGCGATCTAGAAACGACAACCGCAACGGTCCTATCGTTAATCATTCAGCTTCTTGATCGGAATTCGTGGCTGAATTTTCATCCTCTTTCCGCCGTTTCTCACCGCCATATTTATCCTGATGGCGACGACGGTCGGGACCTGTATATTTATCAGCTCGAACAAATTTCCGGTCGCCGTCGATAATTGACACGATGTGCTTGTAGATCGTGTCCGCCGATACGGGTGTTGCCAGAAACTCTGTCATCCCAGCGTCCCGCGCTTCGACGACCTGTCGCGTTTCCGTATTGCCGGTGACAATAACTACCGGCGCCGTCGGATTTGGGCTTAATTCATCCCTGCGAATTTTATGCAGAAGTTCGATGCCGTTAAAACCAGGTGCCCAATCGATAAATGTTATGTCGGGTTGTTCCTGGCAAAAGAATTCAAACCCCTGCTCCGGGCTTGAGGCTTCAGCAATATAGGCGACTTCAAATTGGTGCAGGACTTCGCGAATGATGGCCCGCATCGCCGGATGCTTTTCAACGACCAGAAACGACAGTTTAGAGAGGTCGTAGGAGGGAAGGCTCTTCTGATTCCGCTTTGCAGACTTCTTACACATGTCCGCGAGAGGGTTCTGCTCGACCTGATCATCTTGATCGTCTTGATCGACGGTTATCTGCGGCGATTCGGCGTCAATCATTACTCCTGCCTCCACTCTTGTTTCGTAATATTGTGGATGTCGAAGATGCAATACCACCGCAAGCCTCAGGCTACCTTGACCTGGATCAATACCAGTGTTGCTTTGCGGGCCGCGTAACGGACGCCAAATTCGGAACCGAAGAATTCAAGCTTCGTCCAGGTAATACCCGCAGGTCACGACAAGGTCGCCGACACGTCTGCTGAAAGCCCGTTTAATGCGGATCCGCCCGTCAGCCGGGTCTCGCCACAAGTATTCGGTCCAGACCGTCTCACGAGGTGGAGCCAGCGAATTCAATATTTTAGCGATGAACGGCTCGCCGCGTACATCTCGGGTTTGGCCGATGTTGTGACCGATCATTCGGTCCTGCGGGTGATGGTGCAGAATACCAAGGCGGTCAAAGACAAACACATAGAGGCCGCCGTTGGCCCGTGACCAAACCGATTTTGGCGTATTTCCGTACGCCTTGCCTAGCCCGTGTACTGCTATGGCTTTGGCTGCCTGCTCGACCATCTCGACGACAATTCGTTCCTCGGAATTCGCCGCACCGGCCTTGCCAACCCATGGGGCGGCAAGGCCGGTAGCAATGAAATACAGGAACGTTCGGCGTTCCGTGGCCATCTTAAGTGACCTCATTGGTAAGCTCGGCTCCGCAACGAAAAAACCTCTTCAGCCCCCGTATTTGTTCATGTGGGCTTCGATCGAAGAGGCATAGAAAGCGGGCGTTTCCTGCATGGGGTAGTGCCCGGCATTCGGTGAAACCACCACGGAGAGATTCGGATACCATGATCCGAACGTAGCCTGAATTGATTTCGGTTGGAACGCTGGAATGTCATTCTTGCCCAGCAGCGCGAGAACAGGGACCTTCAGCCCCGAAACGTCGGAAGAGAAGTCGGTCTTGTCGAACATATCCAGATAAGCCAAACGGGCTTCTGCCGTCGAGGTTGTCATAGCCCGGTCAACCTTGAAGCCGACCCACTTTTTCGACAAACGGTTTCCGGTCAAAAGACCGATTGCCTGCCCCGCGGCTTTGGTGTCCGTAACCACCGACTTGAAAAAGCCGAACGTCTTCTCATCAACCTGCATACCGGCGGCGGAAACAGGTGACGTCGCGACCACGCTCTTGACGCGATCCGGAACATTGGCCGCAACCCGTTGCACCACCATCCCCGTCATGGAATGGCCAACGATGTGGAATTTCTGCCAGTCCAACTCATCGGCAACGGCAACAGCATCATTGGCGGCTTCGTCTGCCGTAAACTCACCGGACACGCCCTTGGATCCACCATAGCCACGCAGATCGACGAACGCGTAGGTGAAGCGCTGGGTATCCAGATAGGAACGGATCGGATCAAAGTTGGAGCGGTCGCCCAACCAATCGTGTAGCACAACGACCTTTTCAGGCCCCTCGCCAAACGTCTCGAAATCAACCTGCGCCTGATCGCTGCCTGCGCCCGTTGCGGCGCACCCGCCAACGGCGGTGAACGCACAAATCACCACCGCCTGTAACCATTTTTGACAATTGGACATCACTGCCCCTCCTTCATCACGATTTTAAATTGGAAAGCCAGCGCGGAACTTCGGTGATCGAAGCGGAAAATTCCAATTCATATTTCTTAGGATTAGTATTAATTTATTTATATGCCGAGACTTGATCTGAACCTTCTGCGCGTTTTTGCAGTCATATTCGAAGAGCGAACGCTGACCGCCGCGGCGGAGCGGCTGGGATTGACCCAGCCTGCCCTTAGTCACGCGCTTCGCCGATTGCGTCTGATCGCCGAAGACGAGCTATTCGTTCGATCAGCCAAGGGAATGATCCCGACCCGGCAGGCTGAAGAATTATACGGGCGGGTTCACGATAGCCTCTTCACACTAGACGGTGCGATGTCGGAAGAGTCGGTGTTTGATCCGAAATCGTCAAATCGCTCATTTACCATCGGCATGAGTGATTACGGGATGACCGTAATTCTGCCTCCGCTCATTGCGCATCTGCATAGCGAAGCGCCGAGATTGCGGATCCAAACACGCTACTACGCTCATGGCGCCCAGTATGAAGACCTGTTCAGTGGTCGGGTCGATCTATCGATCACCGTAGCAGGCGGGCATCCTGAATGGTGTGATAACGAAGATCTTTTTACGGAGACCGCCGTTGGTATTGCCGCGAAAAGCAATTCCCTCTTCTCCGGCACACCGACGATTGACGAGTACCTCGGTGCTCGGCACGTCATCATGACCCCCGGCGAGGGTGACCGCAGTTGGGTCGATCCTTATCTGGAGGCACTAGGGTACGTTCGCGAGGTCGCCCACACTGTTCCACACTTTGTTGCCATTCCCGCCATCCTTGAGAATACAGAGTTCGTCAGCACGCTTCCTACGCGCATTGCCAGCCGATTTGCCGGCCAACATAAGCTGAACACCTTCCCTCTCCCCTTTCCGGCCCAGTCGCATAGAATTGTTCAAGTTTGGCATCGCCGAAAATCCAGGGATAAGGGCCACCGATGGTTTCGGCGGCAAGTCGCACGGCTTGCCAAGGAAGTAGGCCGAGCGGCTTAGGAACCTGTCGGCAACAGCAACTCCATGAACAGGCCCAAAAAGCCGGACCAAACATCGCTGCACGTCGAAGTTAATTGATAGAAATCAAGTCGTCAGCGGCCCCGACACAGGGTACACTGTGCCTAGACCCGGTTGGTCGCGGTGCATCAATAGTGTTTCTGCGCCGGTACTGGAAACAGGAACGTCATGGAACTCGAAGTTATCATCGATACCGTATGCCCCTGGTGCTACATCGGTAAACGGCGCTTCGAACAAGCATTGGCTATGCGGCCGGGCCTGGACATCAAACCGCTCTGGCGCCCCTTTCTGCTCAACCGCGAAATGCCATCGGAAGGTATCGACCGCTCGGTTTATCTGACCCGCAAATTCGGCAGTGAAGCCCGCGTCCGCAGAGTCTATGGCGCCATTGAGGAAGCCGGGCAGTCGGTTGAAATAAATTTCGAATTTGACCGTATCGACCGGACACCCAATTCCGTGGACTCGCACCGGACTATTCGCTTCGCGGAGCGGTTCGGGCCGGCGGACAATATCGTCGAGGCAATGTTCGCTGAATATTTTGTCAAGGGCCGCGATATCGGTGATCGGACGGTTCTCGCTGATATCGCCCTGGATCAGGGATTGGACGTACCGGCCCTAGGTGAATATTTGGACAGCGACGAGGACGTCCGGTTGATCCACGACCAAAACACCCACGCCCATCATCTCGGTATCAATGGCGTTCCGTCGTTCGTATTTAACGGCAAGATGGTCATCTCCGGTGCTCATGATTCTCCGGTTCTGGCCCGAATGCTGGACGCCGCCGAGGCCGAACACGCTGCTTAATCTGGAATAAAGCGACACCCATGAGCAATCCGCTGCATCAGATCACCATGACCTACTCACCCGAACAAGACCGCATTCTGTTGCGCATCGGAACCGCCGATCAATCCGAGTACCAGCTGTGGTTAACTCGCCGTTTCATCAGGGTTCTATGGCCGGCATTGCTGAAAACCCTGGAAAAGGACCCTGACCTCAGGAAATCTCTTTTGCCGGAAGTGCGCGATGCGGTGATGGGAATGAATCATCAAGAAGCTGTGCAAACCTCAGACTTCAGTCAGAAGCACTCAGAAGACAATCGCAATCTGACCTCCAATACGGGACCGCTTTTGGTTACCGGTGGATCCATTACACCGGCCGGCACGGACCTCACTCAATTAACGCTGCAGACCGAGCAAGGGGCGGCAATCAACGTCGCGCTCAATAAACAGCTCATGCATGCATTCTGTCACTTGATCATATCATCCGCGCACAAGGCGGAATGGGATATCGACATGGCGGTCGGCGATGGCAATGTCGTCGTACCCAAGGAGCAGACGGCGTTGCACTGACAAGGCCGTGTGAAATTCATAGCGATTGAAGAGATTGAAGAAACTGTGAGAGCAACTCCGACTGTGACGAGATATTGAGTTTCGCATAGGCGTTCTTGCGGTGGGTCTTAACCGTACCCAACGAGATTCCCAAGTTGCCGCAAATGGACTCCGATGAGTGACCTTTCAAGATCAACTGCGTCACCTCGCACTCGCGATCAGTCAGTGCCGACTTGCCGAAGCACGCAAACGCGTCATCGACACGGCTGTCCGGTGGCGAAACCTGCGACCCTGTGGCTCCGAATTCCCGCCAATAGTTCCGAAATGCGGCGGAAATGATTGGATAGACGGCAGTAACCTTGCTTACATCGTCTTCATCGAAACCATGCCCGCTGTGTGAGCGCGATAAGGTGATTTCGGCCAACACGCTATCGTCAACGGTGATCGCAATGTTTAGTTCCTCCATTCCCTTCGGCCAGTGCTCGGTAACGTAGCCGATCTCTTCGGATGGATTGGGCAAAACCCTGTAGGTCCGATGATAGTCGGTTTCGAAGAAAGCATCCGGGGCCAAATCACGCATGAGGTAAACGCCATTTCCAAGTTCGTTTTGGACAGCTTGATAAAATGGATTGAGTACATAGGTACTCTCGACATAGGCGGCAATGCCCTTCTTGGCCTCTTTAGGCTTAAAGTTGTCATAGACGGCCAACGGTCTGGACCGGCCCCGGTAAATGAAAATCGCTGCCAGTTCAAACGGCAGCAAGCACTCCAAGGCAGTGATCAGTCGCGCGGGAAGACGTTCACTACCTAGCTCATCAATAATTCCGCCAATCTCGGAATACCAATCGCTGGTACTGTCTCCAGTGTTCTTCATTGGCCCGTTTTCCAACATTTTCAACTCGCCACGGTCATTCCAGGAAGCGAAAAAATGCGCCTCATACCCTGGGGGTATACCGGCGGCTCCGCTGCCACCTTACCCTAGGCTCAATAATCAGGGAATAATCAAACAAAAATGGCCTGGGAGGCCCGCTTGACACCAGATAAGGCATTTGACGTCGAGTTCTGCCGTGGCCAATTTCCGGTACTTGAAACCGGCTGGGTGTTCATGGAAAACGCCGGCGGTACCCTGGTTCCTAACCAGGTCGTTGATCGCTTGGGCGACTTCACGACAAATTATCAGGTTCAACCAGACGAATGGTACGGCGTTTCCATTGCGGCGAGCGAGCGCATCGGCGAAGGCCGCGCAGCTTTGGCGAGCCTAATCAACGCCGACGAGGATGAGATCGTTGTCGGTCCATCGACCACGAGCAATGTTTACGTCCTATCGCATGCGCTGGCGCATTTATTCAAGCCGGGTGACGAGATCATCGTTACCAATCAGGACCACGAGGCCAACAACGGCTCGTGGCGGAACCTGGAACGCAGTGGGATGGTCGTCCGCGAATGGCAAATGAATGCCGAGACGGACGACCTGGAGATCGAAGACCTGAAAGCCCTGCTCTCGGAGCGGACCCGCTTGGTCTGTTTCACCCATTGTTCCAACGTCGTTGGGCTAGTCCATGACGTAAAAGAGATCGTCCGATTGGTTCACAATGCCGGGGCCTGGGCCTGTGTCGATGGCGTCGCCTATACGCCGCATCGGCGGGTTGATGTGAAGGATTTAGACGTCGATTTCTATCTCTACAGCCCCTACAAGGTATTCGGCCCGCACTTGGGCGTGCTGTACGGCAAGCGTGAGCTATTGGCGAAGACCACCAACCAGAGCCACTACTTTCTCACGAGCGACGAAATCCAGCGAAGCCTTTGTCCCGGCGGCCTGAATTTTGAACTGACAGCCGCCTGCGCCGGAATGGCCGAATACTTCGACAAGGTTCACGAACACCATTATCCGGGCGCCAACGTGCCGGAACAGCAACGGCTTGATCAGGTCTTCAGTCTGTTTGCCGACCATGAGTCCGTGCTTGGCCAAAGGATTGAGGCATTTCTGAAGACAAAACCAACGGTCAGGATCGTCGGCAATGGCGGCTCCGATCGAAGGGAGCACGTCGGCGTTTACTCATTTGTCGTCGAAGACCGTGATTCTCAGGAAGTCGCCAAGCAACTGAACGATGCCAAGATCGGCGTCTATGCCAGCGACTTTTATGCTGCGCGCTGTATCGACGCGCTCGGCGTCCGCGAACAGAACGGAGTCGTCCGCGTCTCCCTTGCGCATTATAATTCGGAAGAAGACGTTGACCGGCTGATTGAACGACTTGACGATATTATCCACTAACTAACGAAGAACAATTAACTGCACAAAGACAAACAAGGAGGTAAGACAATGAAGAAACTATTCACCCTTTCAGCGGCGGCACTCGCCGTAATGGTATTTGGTGCGGCTCAAACAGCATCGGCCGAAACTCTTCGCGTCGGCATGGAATGCACCTATGCGCCGTTTAATTTCAAGAATGACAAAGGCGAACTTGACGGCTACGACGTCGATGTCGCCAAAGGTGTCGCCGGTCTTATCGGTGCTGATCTGGATTTTGTCTGCCAAAAATGGGACGGCATGATCCCGGCGCTTCTTGCCAACAAGTTTGATATCGTCGTGGCGTCCATGTCGATTACAGATAAACGTCTGAAGAAAATGGATTTCTCCGACACGTACCGCATTTCGGTTGGCCGCCTGGTCGGCAAAAAGAATTCCGGATGGAACCTGTTTGACAGCTCCGGCAAGCCGATTCCCGCCAACTTCTCGGGCCTCAAAGTCGGCCTGGAGCGGGCAACAACGTACTCCGATTGGTTTGAAAACGAGCTTCCCGAAGCCAAAGTGGTTTTATACGATTCCAATGAGGCGCTGTATCTCGACCTTGTGAATGGCCGCACCGATATGATCATGACCAATCCCATGAAGGCCCACCTCAGGTTTCTTAGCAAAGAAGACGGCGCGGGTTTTGAATTCGTCAGCCCGCAGGTCGACGAGCGCAAATACTTCGGCATTGGTGTCGGTATCGGCCTTCGCAAGGGCAACGACGCCTTGAAAGCCCGTATGAATGGCGCCTTGAAGACGCTGACGAACGATGGCTCGCTGGAGAAGTATGCCCTGAAATATTTCCCCTTCGCCATTCATAAGTAAATGTGGTTTTCGGTCGAATAGACCGAATCTCCCTGATGCGGTGGGGATTTTCTATTTATCCCCACCGCGTTCTTTCCGTTATTCATTAGTTCCAATTCGCGTAGGGTTGAACCTTACGTAAATCCGGGGTGGAGCAGAAAGTTATGTCGGCAGTTACCGGTTGGTGGGACGATTTTTTCTGGGGTTCGGTCGTTGTCGCTGAGGTTTTCGTCGTATCATTGATTCTGATGATCCTTTTCGGATTGATCGGCGCGGCAGCTAAACTCTCAAAAAATCGCGCCGCACAGAAAATTGCCGGAGCCTATACGATTGTCTTTCGCGGCACGCCGGAACTTCTCGTACTGCTGCTGATTTATTTTGGATCAGCCATATTCCTGACCACCGTATTCCAGTACTTTGATCCCTCTGTTAAATTCGTCGATATTCCGCCGTTCTGGGCGGGATCATTTGGTATTGCGCTGATTGTCGGCTCCTACGCGACCGAGACATTTCGCGGCGCCTTCCTGGGCGTTGATCCCGGTCAGATCGAGGCGGCGCGGGCGCTTGGTATTTCCAATCTAAAAACGTTTATTTACGTACGAATTCCCGCAATGTGGCGGCTCGCCTTGCCCCCGTTCGGCAACCACATGCTTTCGCTCATCAAGGATACGGCGCTTATCTCCATCATCGGATTAAACGAAACCTTGTTTGCCGCCGAACAGGCCACCGCCACCACGGGCAAACCGTTCACCATGTTTATCGTGGTCGGCGGTATCTATCTCGCGTTCTCGACAGTGATCACGCTGACGGTGATGGTGCTTGAGAAGTATGCCAACCGGCATTTGCAGGTGGCGAGATGAGTTTTGATCTGCTCCTGATCGTCGACAGCATCCCGAAAATGCTGGTGGGAATCGGCCTGACGTTTGAGCTGCTGGTCATATCTATGGTTCTTGGCACGGCTTTGGCGATAACTCTGCTCCTCATGCGGATCAGCGGCAGATGGTATCTTGTCGCGCCTTCGGTGGTTTATATCTACATCTTTCGAGGCACTCCCATTCTTGTCCAAATATTCATCATTTACCACGGGCTACCCCAGTTTGAATTCATTCGCGAAAGCATATTTTGGCCGATCCTGAGTGAGCCCTATGGCTGCGCGATTGTCGCGCTAACGCTCAATAACGGTGCCTATGTATCGGAAATCCTGCGCGGCGGCGTGCTCGGCGTGGATCGAGGGCTGCTTGAGGCCGGGTCCGCCTTGGGATTGTCGGTTCGCCAGCGGTTCATTCACATTACCACGCCGATCGCCGTTCGGTTGGCCATACCCGCCTATAGCAACGATGTCGTCAGCTTAATGAAATCGACGGCATTGGCGAGCACCATCACACTGCTCGACATGATGGGCATCGCCCGGACTATTGTGGCGGAAACGTACGCACCCTATGAGATTTTTATATCCTTGGCCGTGATCTACTTAGTCATCACTTGGTTTATCCAAAAAGGTTTTGGCCTATTCGAGCAGCGCATGAGCCGCTACGTAAGGAAAGAGGCATGACATGAGTGAAAACGGCACACAACCGATCATCATTCTCGAAAACGTTGATAAATTCTTCGGTGATTTTCAGGCTTTGTCGAATGTTAGCCTGACCGTCGACAAGGGCGAACGGGTTGTTGTTTGTGGGCCGTCCGGCTCGGGAAAATCAACCATGATCCGTTGCATTAACCGCCTCGAAGAACACAGCAGCGGCAAGATTATTGTCGATGGCAATGAGTTGACCGGCAATGTGAAGGATATCGATGCCGTACGACGTGAAGTCGGCATGGTGTTTCAAAGCTTTAATCTGTTTCCGCACATGAGCGTCGTTGAAAATCTGATGCTGGCGCCCAAGCTGGTACGCAAGACAAGCAAAGCCGAGGCCCGTGAAAAGGCTATGCGGCTTCTTGAACGCGTCCGCATCCCGGAACAGGCGGACAAGTATCCGAGCCAGATTTCCGGTGGCCAGCAACAACGCGTCGCCATTGCCCGGGCTCTTTGCATGAACCCCGAGATTATGCTGTTTGACGAGCCCACTTCGGCCTTGGATCCGGAAATGATCTCGGAAGTCCTGGACGTCATGGTCGACCTGGCCAATGAAGGCATGACCATGATTTGCGTCACCCACGAAATGGGATTTGCCCGCTCCGTTGCAAATAAGGTGGTGTTTATGGACGAAGGTGAAATCGTCGAAATGAACACGCCTGCGGAATTCTTTGATCATCCAAAGAGCAATCGGACAAAAGAGTTTCTCGATCAGATCATCCAGCACTAAAGGTAAATTTGCACCATGTCTTCAGAGTACACCGAGTTCACCGCCTTCGCCAACCAACTGGCCGACACCGCCCGCGGCCTAATCCAGGAGCTGGCCGGGCCGGCGCCCGAGCCGATCCAGAAAGGCGACGGCAGCCCGGTTACGGCCGTTGATCAGGCCGTTGAGGACCGGTTGCGCGAAATGATTACCGAGACCTACCCCGATCATGGCATCGTCGGCGAGGAGCGCGGTTCGACAGGGGCCGACAGGGAACTGGTCTGGGTCATCGATCCCATTGACGGCACATTGCCATTCCTGGCCGGCTTCCCGGTCTACGGCACCCTTCTCGCATTGATCCGCGACCAGGCTCCGGTATTGGGAATCATTGAAATGCCAATCACCGGTGAGCGCTGGGTCGGTTGCATGGGACAGCCGTCCACACACAACGACACACCGATCAAGACCCGCGCTTGTGATGATCTATCAGCCGCCCTGATGTCCACCAGCAATCCGGATTTTTACCCCGAAGCAGACCTCCCCGCTCTGGACCGCATGCGGGCGGTAGTGCGATGGACCGCCTATGGCGGCAGCTGCATGGCTTATGGCCGAATTGCGTCGGGACGCATCGATGTCGGGATCGATGTTGCATTTGATCCCTTAGATTACCTGGCGCTCGTCCCGGTCATCACTGGCGCTGGCGGGGTAATCACCGACTGGGATGGAAATCCGCTGACGTTGCAATCGGACGACCGAGTTGTGGCGGCGGGCGATCCTAGGATGCATGAAAAGACTCTCGCCATTCTGGCCGCGAACTAGCGGTCGGCGTTGCAGCATGCAGGAGAAGCGACGGATTGCTTCCGAATCGCGTGTATCTGACCTCTCCGTTTCGCGGGCGGTGCTCATGCACCGCCATCATCGGCCTAGCCAAGCCGTCTCTGTCGAAGATGGCGGCCACACACTCCATTCACAAACCCAACGAGTTTAGAGCGTTATCCGCACGCACGCGCACGCGATGGACCTACGCGGGTTGTTACCGTCTGAGCAAATCGATCGCATGGGTCAGGACATACCGTCTCGAATTAGGTACGGTGCGCGTAAAGTTAGGGTATGGAGATACGGGAGATGGGAACTGGAGTAATACGGTTACGCGCAAGTGGCGATGCTGAAAATGGCATGTCGCCATGGACTTCAATGCCGCTTGTTGGTGACATTTTGGACGGTGAGCCGAAAGAGCGGTTCCACCGCGTATTCGATGCCACTATTCAGTCCCCGGCCGAAGTACGCGCGGGTGTATGGGAAGCGACGAGCTATTCAGAAAATCTGACCGACTACCCCTACAGTGAAATTGTCTTCGTACTGGAGGGGAGCATGTCGATCATAGGGTCGGACGGCGTTGAAGAACGTTTTGATCCTGGCGATTGCTTTTTCCTGGAGAAAGGATTCACCGGCACTTGGAAGCAACATGAAACAATAAAAATTTTCCATATGACCGTCGATCCTAAGGAATAGTAGCCGGAATGAGTTTACGCGGCTGCTTTTGTGACACCTGCAAAAGGAATGAAAATCATGCGGTTTGAAAACAAAGTTGCATTGGTGACCGGTGGGAATTTTGGCATCGGTCGCGGTATCGCACATAGGTTTGCACAGGAAGGTGCAAAAGTCGCCATCGTCGCTCGAAATGAAGAACGCGCAAATCACGTTGTCCAGGAGTTAACGGAACAGGGCGGCGTTGCTGCATTCTTCAAAGCGGATGTATCCAGTGAAGATGCCGTAAAACACATGATCAATGCGGTCGTAAACCAATTTGGCTGTCTCGATGTGGTTGTTAACAATGCGGGGTGTGGAAGCCAGCATTGCGGTATTAGCCCTGAAGATCCACCGGGGCTGCGCTGGGAGATTTTCCGCGCCGCCAATTTGGATTCCAACTATTTTGTCAGTGCCCATGCTTTGCCCCATCTGGCAAAAAACCAAGGCAGCACGATCATCAATATTTCCTCGACATCAGCGCTTCATGGGAATTGGGGCCTTTATGGCGCGGCTAAGATTGGCGTTGAGGGGATGACACGCTCATTTGCGGCGGAAGCGGCACCCTATGGCATACGGGTAAACGGCATCAGTCCCGGTTGGATTGAGACAAGCCCTGAGGAGACAGCAGCGGCGCAAGGCGGCGATGGTGGATGGGATATGCCGCCATCCCTGCTCGACCGAATGGGAACGCCCGAAGAAATCGCAAACACCGCTGCATTCTTGGCTTCCGACGAATCATCGTTCATTACAGGGCAGACATTAATCGTGGATGGTGGCCTGATGATATTGGACTATCCCTCAATAGCTTCGCTTGAATCAGTCGGCCACCGTGTTTTCTCTCATTCGGGAAAATTTGATAAACACATGGGCGATTAGCGAGATGACGCCAAAGGAACCCGTGAAAAATAAACGATCCGGCGGACGAAAGAGCCGTGTGGCGAAACGCACCTCAAGCGACCCTGCTAAGATGGTTGTCAGTAGCGGATTAATTGGCGGGCGTTATTCGCCTCTTCTGCCTTCGGAAGTCGAGAAGATAATTGGTTGTGCACTGGATGTATTGTGGGACGTCGGTGTTGGCTCTCCGCCACCCGAAGTTTCAGCCGAAGCAATAAAGCAGGGCGCTTCTCTTGACGATAATGGCCGGTTACGTCTTCCGCACAAACTCGTTGAACACGTTATATCCATTGCCGCGAAGAGTTTTACGCTTCATGGCCGTGATCGCCGTCATGACCTGCTGGTCGATACCAGCCGTGTTCATCTCGGGACAACGGGCCTTATCGTAAAGATGGTAGATCCAATAAATGGTACACATCGAGAATCCACACTAGAAGACCTATACGATTTTGGCAGGATCATCGATGCCCAGGAACACATTCACTACTATAGCCGGGCCATCAGCGCCAATGATGTAACGGATTTTTACGCCTACGATATGAGTGTCATGCATGCTTGCCTGGCGAGCACTTCCAAGCATGTCTATTCCGGGTTCGTTGATGCTGAGCATGTGGCGGACGGTATCGAGCTTTTGGATATGGTTGCCGGCGGGCGGGGTGAATTTGCGAGAGCACCATTCCTCACTGCTATTATTTGTAGCATTGTGTCACCTCTGAGATTCGGCGAAGAAAATGTAAAAGTCGCAATTGAAGCAGCCCATGCCGGTATTCCCGTCGCGATGGTTATGGCTGGTCAAGCAGGCGCCACCGCACCGGCTTCTCTATCAAATACTCTTATTCTGAGTTTGGCGGAGGCGCTTGCTGGCCTGGTACTTGTAAATCTGTTCGTACCTGGTCATCCCGTATTGGTAGGAAGCTGGCCATTTGTTTCTGATTTACGCACTGGCGCGTTCTCCGGAGGCGGTGGGGAGCAAGCTTTGCTGGCGAGCGCCTCAGCCCAGATCACCAACGCCTTGGGATTGCCAAGTAGCCAAGCCGCGGGCATGACGGATTCAAAAATACCGGACTTTCAGGCTGGTGCTGAGAAAGCGATTACCGTGGCATTAGCTGCACTCGCCGGCGGTAACATGATTAATTCCTCAGCGGGCATTTACTCAAGTTTGATGACAGCGTCATTTGAGGGCGCGGTTCTCGACAATGAGATGTTCGGCAATATCTTGCGTACTGTTCGAGGAATCGAAGTTATCGACTCCCAAAAGTCAGTCGAGATTATACAACGTGCTGTTTCCGGTGAAGGTCATTTCCTGGGCGACCCAAATACAATCCAGTTGATGGAGACCGAGTACCTCTATCCAAAGTTATTTGATCGCACCACCAGCGATGAATGGGAGGCCAAAGGGAAACACGATATCCGTGAACGCGCCCGGCAAGTCGCAAACTCGGTTCTCGATTCACACTATCCATCATACCTTGACGACAGGTTGGATGCAGAACTACGCAACAGATTCCCGATCCAACTGCCATTAATGAGTGACCTGAGAAAAAGATCATTCAACTGATAAGCAAGGGCCTCTGGCCTGTAAATTAGCTGCCGCGCCTCGCCGTTACTGAGCCGCCGCGATACGGGCCAATTCCTTGATCAGGTACTGTACACCATCGAAGCGGGCCGGCGGATCGTCCCAATCGCGCCGGTAGACGAGTTTGTGATCGGGACGTAGTTTTGCCGTGCCGTCCTGGTCCGTGAGAAATTCGATGAGCCCGGCGGGGTTGGCAAAATCGGTATTGCGGAATGACACGACGGCACCCTTCGGCCCGGCGTCCACCTTCTCGACGCCCGCCTTTTTGCACAGAACTTTGAGAGCCACGGTTTTGAGCAGGTTCTCTACTTCGTCCGGCAGCGAGCCGAAACGATCGATCATCTCGGCGGCGAAGGCATCGATTTCGGCGCGGCCCGATAGCCAGGCAAGGCGGCGATAGAGTCCCATGCGAACCGTCAGATCCGAGACATAGGTATCGGGGATTAGCACCGGAATTCCGATGCCGATTTGCGGACTCCATTCCTCGTCATGGCCACCCAAATCGAGCCCTCGAGCGTCGGCGACGGCTTCCTCCAGCATGCGCCGGTAGAGTTCCACACCGACTTCGCGGATATGGCCGGACTGTTCCTCGCCCAGCAGATTGCCGGCGCCGCGAATGTCGAGATCATGGCTGGCCAGGGAGAACCCGGCCCCTAATGTGTCCAGCGTCTGCATGACCTCGAGGCGCTTTTCGGCGGTGGCGGTAATCTTCTGCTTGGGCGGCAAGGTCAGGTAGGCGTAAGCCCTGATCTTGGCGCGCCCTACCCGGCCACGAAGCTGGTAAAGTTGCGACAGGCCGAACATGTCCGAGCGATGAATAATGATGGTGTTGACCGACGGCAGATCAAGGCCGGACTCGATGATGTTGGTTGATAGGAGAACATCGAAAGCGCCATCGTAGAAACGCGATATTGTATCCTCCAGGCTACTTGCGGGCATACGGCCGTGCGCGGTAGCGACGCGGACCTCGGGAACGAGAGACTTAAGCTGATCGTGAACGCGCGCAAGATCGGCGACCCGCGGGCAAACATAAAAAGTCTGCCCGCCTCGGAAACGTTCACGCATGATGGCTTCGCGAATGACCACCGGATCAAACGGCAAAACGAAGGTCCGAACCGCCAGGCGGTCTACCGGTGGCGTCGCAATAAAGCTCATGTCGCGAATTCCCGTCAGCGCCAGCTGTAGCGTTCTGGGGATGGGTGTGGCGCTCAGAGTCAAGACGTGGACGTCGGCCTTTAGCTGTTTTAGTTTCTCCTTATGGGCGACGCCGAAGTGTTGTTCTTCGTCGATTACCAGCAGGCCCAGGTCGCGGAAATTTACGTCCTTTGCCAGAAGCGCATGGGTGCCGATGACGATATCCACCGTGCCTTCGGCCATTTCGGCTTTAACTTGCTTTGCCTGCGCAGCAGTAACCATGCGTGATAGCTGCTCAATTCGCACCGGTAATCCGGCAAACCGCTCACGGAAGGTCAGATAGTGTTGGCGGCAGAGCAATGTCGTCGGCACCACAACGACGACTTGCTTGCCCTCAAACACGGTGGCAAAAGCAGCTCGTAATGCGACCTCGGTCTTGCCGAAACCGACGTCACCGCAGATCAACCGGTCAACGGGCTCGCCACGGGCCAGATCGGCCATGGTGTCTTTTATGGCGCTGGCTTGATCCTCGGTCTCGACAAAGGGAAAGCGGGCACAAAATTCCTCGAATAACTGTTCATTGACCGAAATTTTCACACCCGGTTTGAGCGTCCGCGCGGCCGCCACCCGTATCAGCTCGTCAGCCATGCCCTTAATTCGATCTTTGAGACTGGCCTTGCGGGCCTGCCAGGCGGCTCCGCCAAGGCGGTCAAGCTGCGCGCCGGCATCGTCGGAGCCATAGCGCGAGATGACCTCGATATTCTCTACAGGCAGAAACAGCTTGTCGCCGCCGGCGTAGAGCAAGCGGAGGCAATCATGCGGCGCGCCGCCAACTTCGATGGCATGCAAACCATCGAATTGTCCTATTCCATGCTCCATATGCACGACTAGATCACCCTCGGCTAGGGATGACGCTTCTGCGATGAAGTTCTCGGCTCGGATGCGCCGCTTTGCCGGACGGTTGAGGCGGTCGCCGAGGATGTCTTGCTCGGTAATTAATGTCAGCGACTCAACTGTGAATCCCGATTCCAACCCAATCACCGCTAGGGCGACGGCTTGCTCGGGCAAGACAGCTACGTCTGCCCAAGCTGCGATATTACGGAGATCCTCAAGGCCGTGCTCACGTAGTACGCCGCCCAATCGGCTCCGGGAACCTTCCGTGTAAGCCGCGATAACGACACGCTGACCGGCATCGAGCTGTTCGGCCACATAGGCAACCACGGCGTCGAAAACATTGGCGTCAGGTTGTACGCGGATATCACCAAAATCACGCCCCACTCGCCCACCGGCATCTTCGGTGCGAACGGCCCCGTCAGCGCCTGCAAAGGGACTCAGCTCGACAACGGACCGGCCCTGCATAAGTCCATCCCACTCAGCGGCGTCCAAGTAGAGCCGGTCCGTTGGAATTGGATGATAGGTGGCGCCATCGCTCAGCGCCTCGCCGGTCTTGACCATGTCGCGCCGGGCTTCGAAGTATTCCGTAATCATATCGAGGCGTGCTTCGCGGGCGTCCGTCCATTGATGGTCGAGCACAACCACGGCTCCCGGGAGATAATCCAACAAGGTTTCCAAACGTTCATGGAACAAGGGAAGCCAATGCTCCATACCAATATGCCTGCGTCCCGCCGATACCGCTTCATAGAGCGGATCGTTGTCGCCGGCCGAGCCAAACAGAACCCGGTACTGCGAGCGAAATCGCGAAACCGCCTCGTCGCCCAACAAGACCTCGCTAACAGGCCTGAAAACAACAGTCTCGCGCGCCCCTTCTTCACCGGAAACCGACCGTTGGGTCGCCGGGTCAAAGGTCCGGATCGCTTCCAGCTCGTCACCAAAAAAGTCCAACCGCAGGGGCATGTCGCCTCCCGTCGGGAAGACATCGACGATACCGCCCCGCACGGCGTATTCCCCGGGTTCGATGACCGTTTGGACGTGTGCGTATCCATTGATATCGAGATACCCGGTCATTTCCGCAGGCTCAATTCGTTGTCCGTGGTTGATCTGAAGCGAGGCCTCCGCAAAAACCTCGCGGGCCGGCACCCGTTGCAGTAATCCGGAAACCGTAGTCAGAACGATACGGCCGCCGCTAGTCCGTGTTTCAAGAAGGCGGGCCAGAGTATCAATCCGATGACTGGCAATTGCCGCCTGCGGCGACATCCGGTCATAAGGCAGGCAATCCCAGGCGGGAAATTCAAGCCGCTCCACTTCGGCCGCAAAGAACGCCAAGGTGTCTGCTTTTTTTGCCATGTTGATGTCGTCGCGGGCGACAAAGACAACATCTCGGCCGCGGCGTGCGAAATCGGCAAGAAGCCGTGAGTCGAAACCATCTGGTGCACCGCCGATCACTAGGCGGTCTGCGTCTTCGCCCGGTAATTCAATAGCCGCAATGCCGGAATGGGAGTTTATATCTGCGGTCACGGCGTCAAAGTTCTTCGGCAAACTTGATCAAGGCATTCATGACTTCATGATTGAGCCGCCCGGGAACTGACTGCTTGCCGATGATCCAGTTGTACAGATCGAGGTCACTCTCTTCGAGAAGTGCCTCAAATTGGTCCAATTGGCCATCCGAGAAACCTTCAAGATGGCGTTCCGCAAACCGGCCGAGCAGGATATCGTTTTCCCTGATGCCGCAGTGTTGGCTTTGAAACAGTAGTTTTTTGCGGCGCGCGTCCATGGAGTGAATATTCCACATTGCCTGGGAGAAAAACGAGCCTAGGATATAGATGCTCTGGGCTCCGATGTCAGTAGGGTAGTATGCGGCCGGAAGTTCTATTTCCAGTATTCAAGCCCGTCACGTCGCTCACTGGGGTCGGGCCGCGCACGGGTAAGCTTGCAGAGAAGCTGGCCGGCCCAAATCTGGTTGATCTGTATTGGCATCTGCCCTCGGGCATAATTGACCGCCGCTATTCCCCAACCGTTGCCGAAGCCGAGCCTGGTGTTATCGCCACGATGACCCTAGAGATCGGCAAGCACCGTAAACCACCGAACAAGCGCCTGCCTTATAAAATTCAATGTTCCGACGAAACCGGCAAGCTGGCGCTGGTGTTCTTCCATGCTCACGAAGACTACTTGAAGAAAACCTTGCCGGAAGGAGAAACCCGGGTTGTTAGCGGCAAGGTCGAAAAATTTGGGGACGAGTTGCAAATCACCCATCCGGACCACATCGGCAAAATTGATGAAATGGATAAAATGCGAGCTGTAGAGCCGGTCTATCCCCTGACTGGCGGATTGACCCTCAAGACCTTGGGCAAGGCCATCACCGCTGCGCTTAAAACGGTCCCTGAGTTGGATGAATGGATCGATCCCGGTTTCGTCGCGGCGCAAGGCTGGCAACCGTGGCAACAAGCATTGTTGGCCGCCCATGCCCCGGAGGACGAAGCGTCCCTTGACCCCAAGTCCGGCACCCGTCAGCGGCTCGCCTATGACGAACTATTCGCCAACCAATTGGCCTTGGCCCTTGTCCGCCGCGGCATGCGCAAGATCAGAGGACGTGCCATTGCCGGCGATGGACGCCTACGCGAGCGCCTGGTCGCCGGCCTTCCCTTTCGGCTGACGGAGTCCCAAGTGACCGCGTTTGGTGAAATCGCCGCAGACATGGCCGAGGAGTCGCGCATGTTGCGTCTGCTCCAGGGTGATGTGGGCAGCGGCAAAACGGTGGTTGCCCTCATGGCCATGCTCAATGCTGTGGAGGCCGGCGGCCAGGCGGTCCTCATGGCGCCGACGGAAATCCTCGCCCGTCAGCATATGGCGACCTTGGAACCCCTGGCCGAACTGGCTGGCGTCAAGGTCGCACTGCTGACCGGTCGCGAGAAAGGAAAATCCCGACAGGCAATTTTGGGGAGCCTGTCCGGCGGCGAGGCTAATCTGGTTGTCGGTACCCATGCGTTATTTCAAGACGACGTTGCCTACGACAATCTTTCGCTCGCGGTGATTGATGAACAGCACAGGTTCGGTGTCCACCAACGCCTGACCCTGGCAGCCAAGGGGCATGCGGTGGACGTCCTGGTCATGACTGCGACCCCGATCCCCCGGACCCTGATGCTGACCGCCTACGGCGACATGGACGTCTCCCGTCTGCATGAAAAACCGGCCGGACGCCTTCCGATCGATACCCGGGTGCTCCCCATCGAACGCGTGGAGGAAGTCATCACCGCCCTGACCCGGTCCATTCAAACCGGCGCAAGGGTCTATTGGGTTTGCCCTCTCATTGAGGAATCGGAAAAGCTGGACGTGGCCGCCGCCGAAGACCGGCAAGCCGAACTCAAACGCCGCTTCGGCGACCGGGTTGGACTGGTCCACGGCCGCATGAAGAGCAAAGCCAAGGATGCGGCTATGAACGCCTTCGTTAGCGGCGAGTTGGATATTCTAGTGGCGACCACGGTTATCGAAGTGGGCGTTGACGTTCCAGACGCCACCGTCATGGTCATTGAACATGCGGAGCGCTTCGGTCTAGCCCAGTTGCATCAACTCCGGGGCCGCATTGGGCGTAGCAACAAGGCATCTACCTGCCTATTGCTCTATGCCCCGCCGCTGACGGAAACCGCCCGTGCGAGGCTTTCGGTGATGCGTGAAACCGACGACGGCTTCCTAATCGCGGAGGAGGATTTGCGCTTACGCGGCGCCGGAGAGCTGCTCGGGACTCGGCAAAGCGGGTTGCCGGAGTTCAAGCTCGCTGATCTTAGCGTTCATGGTGATTTGCTACCTGCCGCGCGGGATGACGCCGCGTTGGTCCTGGATCGCGACCCGGAGCTTCAATCAACACGCGGCGACGCCATACGTGCCCTGCTTTACCTGTTCGAGCGGGATGCCGCGGTTAAGTACTTGCGCTCAGGTTAGGCGTTTCAAATTATTTCAAACTTCTTCAACCTGAAATTAAATGAAACGAGCAGACACACACACCAATGATAGAAGTTGCTATATTGCCACCAGTTGAGTCCCAAACCTCGGTTCACAGGGAGTTACGGCTTCAAAGCCTTTAATCAATGGTCAACGTTAAGCGAAATTCTGATTCAAGACTTCGATACAAACTGCGGTGCAAGAACACGGTGAAGCTTACCGACATCGAGCATTGGCTAAACGCCAACTGTGAGGCGTCTTACGCCTGTCAGATCGACGATACCGAACCACCGAATGGCCGTCCAAATTGCGCACCGTCGGATGTCCTGATCCGGTTCGAGCGCAAATCCGATCAGGAAAAGTTTAAGGAAATGCTAGTACCTGCAAGGGCTAAGGCCTGACATCCATCGCGACGAAGACTAACCTTTAGCTGTTCTCTTCGTTCTCAACCTTTTCCTGCTTTTCACCCGGGCGGCTGTCTTTTTCGACAAGAACAGGCGTTCGCCCGCTTTCCCTCAAGACATCAAGCTCCTCGTACACATGGGCCGACGTCAAAGGCTTGTCCCGCAGTGTTTGCGGCCGCCGGTCAGGTGGCGTCACGATACCGCCTGAAATGACCATTTTGATGGCCTCTTCGACGGACATGCTGAGCGTGATGAGATCGTTTTTGGGAACGAACAAGAGAAAACCGGAGGTTGGGTTGGGTGTGGTTGGAAGAAAGATATTAATGCATTCTTCTTCAGTCACGTTTTGGACCTCGCCTTCCGTGCGGCCGGTAATGAAGGCGATCGCCCAAATGCCGCGCCTCGGATACTCCACCAGAACCACTTCGCGAAAGGCATTCGATTGCTGTGCCAGCACCGTTTCCAAGATTTGTTTTACGGCGCTATAGATGCCGCGGACAACAGGCATGCGGGCCAACAACTGCTCTGAAAAACGAGTCCAAAGCCGGCCAAAAAATCCCGCTGTCATCGCCCCGACGAGCATTAGAGCGACAATCAATACCAGGAGACCCAGCCCCGGCAAAGCAAACGGAAGATAGGTTTCCGGATTGTACTGCAACGGAATCAGAGGCGTCACTTTGCTGTCGACGAAGTTAATGAACAGCCAAGCCAAGTAGAACGTTATAGATATGGGTGCGATCACCAAAATGCCGGCAAACAGGTACGCCCGCATCCGCTGACCGAAACTCAGGGCATGCTTTTTCCGCTTGCGGTCGGCAGCTTCGCTAGGCGAATCTGCGTCCTTGTCCGGCGATGAGGTTCCGTCGTCATTACTCATGGCGCGACAATAACATTAGTTTGACATTGACCGAATGTGATTGACTAAGATGTTCAGCAAGCCGCGGATAAATGGATCAGATGAGTTTAACTTCTGCTCGAACATTGCCCGGGTTACGACGATGATGGTCGAGCCCTTCGAGGCTCGGGCCGAGGCCATTCGGGGCTTGGCGTCTATTAAAGCCATCTCGCCAAAAATTCCGCCCTGGCCAACAGTCCCCAGGATCTTATTCTCTCCGTCAATGGTCTTGATGATCTCAACCTCACCCGACTGTACGATATAGGCGAGGTTGCCCTCGTCACCTTCTTTGAAGATTCTTTCATCGACTTGGTAGGTTTGGCGTTGCAAGACTTCGGACATGGACGATATCGACTCCCTGAACTATAGGCCGTAGCGGAATGCCCCTTTACACGAGTTTCCGCGTACTGGCCATACTAACGCCCTAAGACCGAAATTTCATCCGAAAGGAGTCGTTGTCGGAAATCAATTGGATATATGCTGAATCGGGAGGCCGTCCACTTGTGAACAGAGAGTACCCAAATCGCCCAATCGTTGGCGTCGGCGCTGTCATCATGGAGCCCCAGGGTATCCTCTTAATCAAGCGTGGCAAGCCACCCCGCCTGGGCGAGTGGAGCATTCCCGGCGGCGCCCAGGAACTGGGAGAAACCGTCGAACAAGCCGCGATCCGCGAAGTCGCCGAGGAAACCGGGCTCGACATTGAGGTTTTGGGATTGATTGACGTTGTCAACTCCATCAGCCACGACGATCAAGGCGGCGTCCAATACCACTACACCCTGGTCGACGTTTTAGCCGCCGTTACCGGTGGTGATTTACGCGCCGGAGGCGACGCAGCGGAGGTGCGTTGGTTTGATCCGAATAATCTGACAGAACTTGGCCTATGGGCGGAAACAAGGCGGATCATCAGTTTAGCAGCGGAGATGCATGCGTCCCTAGAGGCCGCTTCCGACTAGGCCGCTTCTACCTCTCGCGGAACGAGGTCTTAACCGAACTGACAACCGGCTTGAGCAGATAAGCCAACAGCGTCTTCTTGCCGGTTTTAATATCCGCCTGCACGGTCATGCCGGGCAGCACCCGGTTCAATTCCGGATCACCTCCGACATAACCCCGGTCCAGTGTAACCACGCCCCGGTAATAGGGCTCCCCTTCCTCATCCAGGAAAGTTGACGCGGAAACATCCTTCAGTTCACCGCTGATGCCGCCATATCGGGCGAAATCAAATGTTGTCACCTTAATGGTTACCGGGTGTCCGACTTTGACGTGCCCGACATCACGGGTCGTGATCCGTGTTTCGACGATAAGTTCCTTATCCAACGGGACCACTTCCAATACTACGGCGCCCGGCGGAATGACCCCGCCCACGGTATGAATGGCGAGTCCCATGACGATACCTCTCACAGGAGCGCGGATATCCAACCGCCGGACCCGTTCGAGTGCTTTCTTTACCGACTCATTGACTTCGGCTAATTCATTGGTAACCGTTCCCATTTCCGCCAACGCCTGCTCGCGGTCATTTGTCTCCAATTCGGCCAATCGGCTCCGTGCTTCCGCCAGGGATTCTTCGGTGCGCAGCCGCTCGCCAAGCATGTTGGCCAATTCCCCCCGGACCTCATTGACCTGACGCTTGACGTCTAGATAGACCAACTTCGGCGTCAAACCCTTCTTGTATAGCTCTTCGCGCAGGCTCAATTCCTCGAGGATGATGTCCGCGCTACGCGAGAGTGTCTCCTCTTTCTCATCAAACTGAGCAAGCTCTTGTTTTCGCTGTTCAATTTGAGCAATCAGCACTTCGCTTCGGTTGGCTGCTGCATCAAACTGTCCTTCATAGACGGACCATTGATCGTCAACCAAGCTCTTGAATTCCGGCCCGGCAAATGAGAAGTCGGGCTCGCGTCCGGTACCCAAGGCACGCAACCGCTCGGCCTGCAGTTCAAATCCCATCTGACGCACTTGCAGTTGTTTTAGCTCAGCCATGGCGCTGGTCGGGTCGAGTAGAACCAGACTCTCTCCATCATCGACCAACTGGCCGTCTTCTACAGAAATTCTGGCAATAATCCCGCCTTCAAGATGTTGGATCGACTGCACTTGCCCGGTCGGCACGATTTCGCCGGACGTCACCGCGACTTCATCAACGTCGGTAATTGCCGCCCAGGCCAGGAATAGGCAGATCACGGCGCAGATTGTGATCATCGCGACGCGGACCAGCCCGGAGCTACCGGCTTCCTCTAGGATCACTGATTGGGCCAGGAACCGCGTTTGGCGGCCTCCCCGGCGGAGCTTCTTCGGTGTTTCTACCGAGTCCATGGTTGCAGCGTTCTCGCTCATAGGAAGTCCTTAGGCATCTGTTTCAGGATCTGTTCCGCGGGACCGGACGCACGTACGTTACCGTACTCAAGCCACACGATCTTGTCGGCAATTCGCAGGTGACTAGGCCGATGCGTCACCATTAACACAGTCGTATTTCCACGCAATTCATCGACCATTCTCATAAAAGTCTGGTCACCTTCAAAATCAAGTCCATTTCCGGGTTCATCGAACATGATAATCGGCGAGCGTTTCAAATATCCCCGCGCGAGGTTCAATTTCTGCAGCAAACTGCTCGGCATCTGGGCTGCCGCGGAATCGCCGATGCGCACATCGAAGCCCGTGCGTTTCCACTTTCCTGATCCCTGCTCCAGGTCTTCTATTTCGTGCAGCACACCAGCCTTGTACGCGGCCCACCTTATCTCCTCGTCCGTCGCCGTCGGATTGGCGAGCCGCAGATTTTGCGTGATGGTGCCATAGAAGAACTCAATCGTTTGGGGGACATAGGAAACGGCATGGCGAAGCTCGACCAGGTCCATCTGGCGAATGTCGGTATTATCAATACGAATACTGCCGGCTTGCGGTTGGTACATACCGGCGAGCAACTTGAGCACCGTGGACTTGCCGGAGCCGTTTCCGCCAACCACGGCGACTACCTCACCGGGACTGGCTTCAAAACTGGCGCCGACCAGCGCAGGATCAGATTCCGGGCTATAGCGGATCGACACCCGGTTGAAGGTTACATTGCCTTTAAGGCGGGTCAGTGGCGTGACTTTTGAATGCTGCTCCCGCTCCGCCTTGATATTCATCAGATTGTTGATCTGGGTGATTGAGGAGCGGACCTGGGTCAAACGGGCCATGGAGATGAACGCGGTTTGCAAGGGGCCGAGAACCCGCCAGACCAAAATCATGGAGGCGACCAATCCACCAATTGTCATGTCGCCGTCCAACACGCGGAAGACACCGAAAACGATCGTGCCGACGCCAGAACTGACCATGAGCACATGCGAAAGCGTCTGGACAATGGACGAAAACTGACCGGTGTAAAAACTATGCAAAGCCGTCTTGGCCGATAGGCTGCGGAACCGGTTGCGCCAAGTCGCCTCGGCCCCGCAATACTTCAATGCCCGCATCTCACCGAGGGCCTCAACCATCAATTCCTGCTTCTGCGACGACGCCCGCGCCGCCTTGCCGACCGTATTGCGGATTAACGGCGTAAAGACCATGCCGAGGATGCCATAGAGGGCGATCATGATAAGCGGCACGAAAGCAACCGGACCGCCGAGAACCGCAATCACCGTGATGAAGATAACCACAAATGGGATTTCAAGGATGGTAAGCGCCATCGGTCCGGTGAAGAACTCGCGAACCGTCTCAAAATCCTTGATTCGTGCCACCTGCGAGCCAATCGTCGCGCGTTCCGTATAAATCGGCGGCAAGAACAGTATCTTGTGGAAGATGGCGATGCCGACAATGTTGTCGAGGCGAGCGCCGACAAAGGCAAGGATACGCGTGCGAATGGAACGCAGTACAAGATCGCAAAGGATGGCAATTCCCACGCCAACGGCGAAATAAGCCAATGTTGAGAGGGACCCGGTGGCGACCACCTTGTCATAAACGGCCATAACGAAAAGAGGCGTCGCCAACGCCAGGATGTTAAGGACAAAGGTTAGGCCGAGGGTTTGATAAACGAGGCCCCGGAAGCGTTCATTGACGGCTCGGAACCAACCGACCTTGGCCTTGGTCGGCAGCAGGTCGTCTTCTTCCACGGGGGTGAAAAAATAGGCGGTCCCCTTGGTATCCTCCAAACGAAGATCAACGTAGCTGTTCGTGCCACCTTCAAAGGCGTGGATATGTGCCGGTTTTAGCCGTACCAGCACCAAGGCATCGCCGTCATCCGGCAGGAACAAGCATGGCATCAGGCGCGGATCGACACGGTTTAACCGAAGTTTTACGGGCCGGCTCTCGTAATGAAGGGTCGCCATGAGATTCCGGAGCCCGGTAATGTCCAGTGAGTCGACAAAATGGGGAACGGCTTCGGCGACGTGGCGCGCGTCGCCGCGCCATTTCAACTCCTTGAGCAATGGCAACAGGCAGTTCGAAAGGTCCGTCGCCTCTTCCAGGTTGGCGAGCTCTCCGCCACTATGAGATTCGGGTAGCGGAGGTCCCGCGTCGTCCGCCACAGGCGTGGGCGGCGCCGGCGGCCTGGGCGGTGGCGGCGATTGCGGCCTTACGTCCGGCTGCTCGGGCGGCGGCGTAGGCCGGGCGGTCTCAGTTTGCGCCGCAGCCCTTGCCTGTTCCTCCTCGAGTTGCTTTCGCAACCGCGGCGGCAGGCGCTCTGCTTTCTCTGCTTTCTCTGCTTTCTCTGCTTTCTCTGCTTTCTCTGCTTTCTCTGCTTTCTCTGCTTTCTCTGCTTTCTCTGCTTTCTCTGCTTTCTCTGGTTTCTGCGAGGTCGCCGCCTCAGCTTCCGCGGACTCGGTTTCCGGTCCCAAGGCTTGGGCAGTTCTTGCCAAACGGTCGGGCGATACGGGAACAGAATCCTCATCAACCAGTTCACGGCCAATCAGCGGACTTGGGCGCGGTCGCTTAGTTTCACCTTCGGGCGACGCCATCGGCCGCCCTGGAACATCCAGGGGCGAAGTATCGAGGGCTTCGATTTTCGGCAGCGTAGTTGCCATATCTAGATTGCCCCCACGCGGGAATATGGGAGCAGGCCATGGATTCGATTTTTGAACCCAAGGCCTGCCCGGCTCCGGGCGACCCCAATCTCCCGGAGCATAACTGTGGCCATCTCGGTACCGGCCTTGAAGATTTCCCAACCCTTTCTCATGCCGGCACCACTGATGCTGGCGGCGGCGCGACCGCCGGAGCCTGAGGTTGGCGCTCTTGTAGATTAGAGCCGTCAATTTCAAATATCCGGTCCGCGAGGCTGAGCATGGACGGACGTTGGCTGACCATAACTAGCGTCACCCGCCCTTTCAGTCGCTCAAGAATAGCCCGCAGCATGGCGTCGCCGGACCCGTCCATGGAGGTGTTTGCCTCGTCGAACAGGAGAATGCGGGGCTTATCGACAAGGGCACGGGCGATAGCAATCCTTTGCACAATACCGCGCGGCAACTTGTCACTGGCGCCTTCGCCGACATTGGTTTCGTACCCCTCGGGCATTTGGGCGACAACATTGTCCAGGGCCATGATGCGACACATGTCGAGGGCGTCATCGCGTTTTTCGTCGCGGAACATGGTCAGGTTATCCATCAGTGTTCCGTTGTACAGAACGCCTTCCTGGGGAAGGTAGGCGGCTTGGCGGCGAATGCTGGAGGGCTCGAAATCCTGCAAGTCGTAACCGTCAAAACGTACCGTCCCGCTGGTCGGCGACAGAACGCCCATCATCAAATACAGCAGGGTCGACTTGCCGCTGGCGTTTGCGCCGGAGATTGCCACCGTTTCTCCGGGCTCGATGTGAATGTTGATGTTCTCAAACAGCGGCGGGGTTTCGTCGCCTTCGGCATCCTTTCCAAAGGTGAATGTCGCGCCGGTAACGTCGATGCGACCCCGCACTTCCGGCAAATCAGGCAACCCAGCCCGCCTTTCAACCCGCATATCGAAGAGCTTGCGCAAGCGCTCGCGGGCCAGTTGGATGCTTTGGAAACGGGTCCAAATTCCAACCGCCTTTTGCAGCGGCTGCATGGACCGGCCCGCCAACATGGTACAGGCGGCCAAGCCGCCGACGGTAAGCAGGCCATCAATGACCAAGGTTGAGCCAAATCCAACTACCATGAACAGTACCAGTTGCGAGAACACGGCGCCGAGGCTTTGGGCGGAGGAGCTATGCAGCGTGACTCGGTAATCGGCATCGGCGCAGGTTTCCTGAAGGCGTTCATAACGGCGGATCATCTGCTCTTCCATGGCCAGCCCCTTGACCGTGTGAATGCCTCCCAACACCTCAATGATGAAACTGAACCGCCGGTCGTCGGCAAGCGACCGGGATTCCAGGGACCGGCGGATGCGACGGCCGAGAAGCATGGCAAACAGGGCGAATGCGACAATCAGGACGATGGGGACCAACACCAATGGGCCGGCCAAATACGCAATGGCGCCCAAGTAAATTGCGGCGAATGGCAGATCGCAAAGCGCCAGGATAGCCTGCCCGGCGTAAAATTCCTTCAACTGGGACAAAGCGTTGAAGCGTTCCAAATGGGTGCCGGCGCCATCGACCTCGAAATCCAGGATTGATGCGCCAAATAATCGGTCTATGGCGGCGCACCCGGCAAGGTGCTCGAAGCGCGCGCCCATCCAACCACTGACGTAGGACCGCCCCATTCTCAGGAAAGCTTCGAGAACCAGCGCGCTGCCGACACCAACAATTAGCAGAATCAGCGTTTCATCGGCGGAATTTGGGATGATTCGGTCATAGACCTGGAGCAGCGTCAGCGGCATCGCCAGGGCCAGCACGTTGATGAAAACCGAAGCGATCATCAGGTCGAAAATGCTACCCGGCATATAGGCGATTGAGCCCAATGAACTGGTGCTCGCCGCCTCGGTCTTTTTACGCCCAAACATGATCAAGCTGCGCCCGTCGCCGAAGGGTTGCCGAAACCCCGTCCCCAGGTTGGTGCGTGTCGGCGAACACGCACCCTCGCCCGCTACCTGAATTAATTGAATTTACTTAATAATTTGTTATCGGAACCGACGCTGAATTGAAGCTGGCTGATCCTTGATCAAAGCCCTGCCATTAGGCACAAACGGAAATTTCCGCAATCCGAAAACAAAAACTTGGTATAGTGGCACAAGTGGGGGAAGTAAGAATGGCCGACCAACGATTATCGCTGGGTGATCTCAAAACGTTATTTGAAACCATGGTTTCGCAGAAATCAGACGCTTTGATGGCGGAATTTGCGAGTGAAATGGACAGACGCCTCGATGCAGTGCGTAGTTCGTCTTCAGCAACGGATTCGGGTAGCGGCGTTGCCGATTTGCAGCGCCAAGTCGATGAGCTTCGGGCCGAGTTGGAAGAATCCAAGCTGCAGAGTCATTTGGCTTATAGCCAATTCGACGTCGTCGAGCGCCAGATTGCGCAACTTCGTACTGACGTTGCCCGTGTCAACAAAACAATCGGCAAGATCAAGGCTGAGCTCAGCATGGACAAGCTTTCAGCCTGCCCGGATTGCGGAAGCGCCATAAAGTATTACACCGTTGACGTGGGTGAATTCGGAAAGTGCGACGTTTGCGGCTGGGACCACATCTTGGAAATCGACGATTAGCTGCTTGGATCCCCACACCGCCCAGAACCTAGGGCATGGTTCGATCAAGCTCGGCGATAATTATCCGTGCCAGTTTCACGGCGTCAGCGCGGGGTAGTCCCGGCTTCATGCGCGGATCGTACAGTGTCTTAATCAGGATCGAATCCGATCGCGATAGCTGGGTCACTTTTTCGCGGTTTGAAAACACGGAGGACCAGCGGCTGTTCACGTCGTTTGGGAATCCCATGCTCTGCACCATTTCCTCAAGAATACAGTGCTTTATGCGATTTATTACGCGTTTTACATTAACAACTATCGTGGCCTTGAGTATGAACCCTGACTTCGGGTCGGCCCACGACAGAAAGTAGCATCCGCCTTGCGATGCCAGTTTCCGCAAAAGCTTCTGATTGACCTTGGCGAGATGCGGGTTGGCCATTTGGTGCGGCGGGACAAAATTGATCGAGAAATTTTCGTTGCCCGCTGTCTGTTTGATGTCTTCCGTCTTGAGGCCTGTCAGCCCCACCAGCGTATCCAAATGATCTTGAATAAAGTCGCTATGGCGCCGTTTGACTCGCGTTTGTTTTAACTCGCGTTCCTCGTTTCCGTCTTCCTTCTTGATGACCTTTTCACCGAACGCACGGATGGTAATTCTTAGGGGCTGCACCCACTTTCTAACCATGGTGGAAGCCTTTGTATCCGCAAACTCGGACCCGAAGACGACCTGCTCAAACTGTTCCACAAGCTCATCCACGGTGGGCGGCGCAATTGATGAGGCGGCAGTTGCCGGGGCTGGCCACGCAGCCACTCCGGCCAACAGAATGGCGGCCAAGAAACAACCTTTGAGAGCTGTTTTTGTTACATTGACAGCCGATGGAGTCGCTACGAACGGCATCACCTGGATATGGCCCAAGATTGCAGCATTTGTTGGGCAATGGGGCCAAATTCGGCGTACTGGTCGCGTGGCGCCGTATAAGTCCAGACATGGGCGACCGCATCACCGGGCCTGGGAACGACGATCACTAGCTTCTGAAAGGGTTGTCCGGCATGCAAATAAGACGCGACTAAGTGCCTGCCATTGAGCCCCAAATCGCCGCGCTGATACCGCCACGGCCTATCGACCGGATAACGTACCTGCCCAGCTGCCATTTCCAGGGAGGCACGTAACTCAGCAAGCGCCATTTCCACGGCTTCCGCGCCTGTGGTGGCCGCCTGCGGCCGAACGTTCTGAATACTAACGATTGCGGAATAGGCCGGTGTTCCCTCTCGGCCGCTAAACATGGTGGTCACCATGGAGGGCTTTGTAAGCACCCAATCGCCGGGATATTGGATGCTGTAGCCGTACCCCTCGCCGGAAAATTGCTGGGCATCGGATTCCACAACCGGTTTTATTGCGGCGGCGCCTTTGGGCAAATCCGCTGGGCCGGGCGCAAAATTTTTCAATACCCAGGCGAATTCTTGATCCAGTTTTTCAAAGTCCCGGTCCGGCGCAAAGAAGATGAACACAAAATCCGACTTGGCGCCCCGCGCGACAACAACGCGCGCCCGCGTACTTCCGCCGCGGTAGAAGACCTCATGGGCCGGCAGGCCGGCAACCTGAATCGCCCTATCTTCGCCACGTTCGGACCAAGGTTTTCCCTCGCCCAGGTACTTGGGCTCCAGCAATGACGACATTGACGCAAGCGGAATTGCCGGCCGCACCGCGCCGGACTGCACACTGATCATGTAGCCTTTGGGTGAGCGAATCGAAATTTGCGGATCTTCGCCACGCTTGGTCAATTGGGTCCCTGGCGGCAGCGGTAAGGAGAACTCTCGAATCGGATGTGTGTATAGGCGCGTTTGTGACTCGGCGGGCTGATCGGGAATTGGTGGCTGTGATGCGGGACTCTCCCCAGCGGTGGCTGTGAGCGTTGCCGCCAGTACCGCCGCCATAGCTGCGATAGGAACTCTAAGAGACTCGCGCATCACCTTTATGTCTCCGATTACAGATTCCCATTGGCCCGCCTTGGAGCCCGGCCCAAAGCCATCTTGGAAATTTTACACCAAGTATCGTAAACTCTGCGTTAATAACCACCATGCGAAAACTGGGAATTCACACGAAAACATGGCACGGACAAAAGAAGACTTCCGCAATCTCACCGGCGCGCACAAAGCCGCGATTTTTATGTTGGCCATCGGTCAGGATCACTCGGCGAAGCTGTTCGAGCGGATGGACGACGAGGAAATCCGCGAACTGACCACGGCGATGGCGTCGCTGGGTTCGGTCAGCGCCAACACCATCGAGCGCCTGTTCGTCGAGTTCGCCGACCAATTGTCCTCGTCGGGCGGCCTGGTCGGCTCATTCGGCTCGACGGAGCGCTTGCTGATGAACGCGCTGCCGGAAGACCGGGTGGCGCAGATCATGGACGATATGCGCGGCCCGGCCGGGCGCACCATGTGGGACAAGCTGGGCAACGTCAACGAGACCGTGCTCGCCAACTACCTGAAGAACGAATACCCGCAGACTGTCGCCGTGGTGCTGACCAAAATCAAGGCCGACCATGCATCGCGGGTGCTTT
>Ga0315338_1000944_pt1 | contig 46210 bp, 45 predicted proteins | sample ASW8metaG_FD_204518 | JGI IMG/M metagenome (GOLD analysis project Ga0315338, IMG submission 204518) | Ammonia-oxidizing marine archaeal communities from Monterey Bay, California, United States - ASW #8 | ecosystem: Environmental > Aquatic > Marine > Coastal | place: USA: California | collected... | reverse complement strand
CGCCGCTTGCCCCGGTCCAGATCGTGATCAGCGAGTCCATCGGCGTCAGCGACGGCAGTGAAGTCGTCCCGCCCCTCATCATCAACATCTCCGAAGCAGTCGGCATCTCCGACGGCAGCGATGTTGCGCCGCTCGCCCCGGTCCAGATCGTGATCAGCGAGTCCGTCGCGGTGAGCGACGGACCGGCGCTGACCCTCGGTGAAGACGGGGACGGGATTGCGGCCGGGATCGACGGCGAGATCGTCTCCGGCCTGTTCGTCGATCAGAGCGCTATCCCGTCCGGCCGCTTCACCGATCAGCACCTCGGCGGTGAGACCCAAGGCGAGCTGCTCGATCGTGCCGATCTCGCCGTGTTGGTGACCGACCTCGCTGGCGCAGACGGCGTGACCGTCGCCGCCACGGACGGTGCCGGATCGGCTCGGATCGAGGTCTGCGCGCCCGACTCGTACGAAATCTCGCTGACGTCAGGCAATGCGATCGAACTGACCTGCGGATCGCTCGCCGCCACAGTCCTCGCCGGCCCAGTCTCGATCGTGCTCCCCGACGACACCCTCCTAACGGCCCCCGCCAACGCCGAGGTCTTGATCGAAGCGCTCGATGACGGCGCCTCCACGATCGAGAACCGATCGACCGACGTCACAGTCGAACTAACCGCCGGCGGCGAGACCGTCGCGCTCGCACCGGGCGACGCGACGAGCACCGCGGACCAAGACGGCGACGGGGTACCAGCGCTCATCGATCAGTGCCCCAGCGTGGCGGGCGACCCAGTGACAGCTGGTTGTGCCTTCGCGGAAGAGGTCAGTGTTCAGCTCATTGTCGTTGACCGCGGTCGCACGGGCGCATGTCCGAACGGCGCCCGCGTTTGTGTCCTCCCGCTCGAAGGGGCCGACGTCCACATCTTCGATCGCGACGACGCCGACTTCGTCGAGGCCCACGGTCGACGCGTTCGCTCCCGTGACCTCGACGACATCTTCGAGGCGGGAGTTGGCCTCGTCGGTACCTGCGAAACGACGGCCACAGGCTCCTGCGTGGCTGGTCTGGACAGCGCTGGCCGCCACCTGCTGATCGTTCGAGCCGGACAGCCGGACGGCGGCCAGCTCTTCCGGTATCGGTTCCGGTCAGCTTCCGACTACCTCGAGGGCGGCGACGGCTTGGTTAAGAGCCACTTCTGGTTCGTGACGTACGCTCGGTAGCGCACCCGCGCGGGTTGAGCGCGACCTATCCAACCACGCCCGCTGCGCGAAGCTCCGCGAGACGGTCGCCGCCAAACCCCAGGTCCGAAGCGAGCACCTCGTCTGAGTGCTCGCCAAACAGCGGTGCCCGCTCGATCGGCACCGCACTCGCCGACATCCGGGGCGCCCAGCCGAGCACCTTGATCTCGCCGTGTTCGGGGTGGTCGAGCTCCTTGACGAAACCACGCTCGTTCAGGTGCTCGTCACGGAACAGATCGCGCGTATCGAAGTTCTTCCCGACAGGGACGCCACCCTCGCCGAGGATGCGCATCACCTCGTGCTTCGTCTTCGTGGAGGTCCATTCGGCAACGATCTCGTAGAGCTGATCGGCGTTCGTCGCGCGTGCCTCGAGTGTCTCGAAACGCGGATCAGCGAGCAGCTCGGGGCGGCCCATCGTGCGCGCCATCGCCTCCCACATGTGGACGCGCGAGCACATCACGAACACGTAGTCGTTCGGACCAGGCTGCCCGTCCGTTTCGCTCGGATCCGCGGGCGCGCACGGATACAGGTTCGTCGTCGCCGTCGGCCCATTCCCGTTCCGAGGCGCCACGGCATTGCCCCAGTCGCCGCCGATCGCGATCTGGGTGCGCATGTAGTACGTCATCGCCTCCTGCATCGAGATCTCGATGTGTTGGCCTTCGCCAGTCTGCAGCTGCTGCACGTAGGCGGCGGTGATCGCAAGCGCGAGCTGCACGCCGGTCCCTGAATCACCGACCGTTGCTCCGGGCCGCATCGGCGGTCCGTCCGCTGCGCCGGTGACCGAAAAGGCACCGGCCGTCGCCTGCGCGACCATGTCGAAACACTTGTAGTCGGAGTAGGGACCAGAGGTCCCAAAACCCTTGAGCTGGGCGTAGATGATGCTCGGGTTCGCTTGCCTCATCGTCTCGTAGCCGATATCGAGCTTCTCGACGACACCGGGTCCATAGTTCTCCACGAAGACGTCATAGTGCGGCGCCATGTCGAGCAGAATCTGCCGCCCCTCCGGCTGCTTGAGGTCGAGCACGATGCTGCGCTTGTTGCTGTTCCAGTTGATGAAGTACGGCGCGTTGCTCTCGCCGCGCGCGCCACCGCGCCCCGGATCTCCGAAACCAGGCGGCTCGACCTTCACCACGTCAGCTCCCAGCCACGCCAGCGCCTGGCTGCACGACGTCCCTGCCTCGTACTGGGTCATGTCGAGCACCCGCAGCCCCTGAAGCGCGGACGTTCGAGGTGATTCGCTGGCCATCGAGAGCTCCCTTGAGCGCCAAGTCCCAGCGTGAGCGCGGGACGATGCCGGGAGCCTAGCAGCCCTGGCCGCCCCCCTCGTCCTCGGGCAGACACGCGCCCGAACCATCGCTGCCGCACACTGATCCAATGTCCACGACCGACGATCTGGATCTCGCGGCGCGCCTCCGTTCGTACCTCGCGGCCGAACTCGGCACGGGCCGCCTCGAATACGCCGAGGAACCGACCGCCCTTCCGGGCGGCTACGACACGTCGACCTACCGGTTCGCACTCGCGGAAGTCGAGGATCGCCGCCTCCGCGGCCCACTCGTCGTGCGGCTGTTCAGCGCCACGGCTGACCCGCGGCGGGCGGTCTTTGAGGCAGCCGTGCAGAACGCGCTCGCGAATACGGGGTACCCGGCACCGAGGTCACACCTCCTCTGTACCGACACCTCGATGCTGGGCGGCGCGTTCTTCGTCATGGACCTGCTGCCGGGCGACCAGCTCCTCGCTGCGCCGCCGGATCTCTCGTCGACCGTCATGGGCGAAGCGCATGCCACGTTGCACGAGCTCGATGCGCTCCCGATCGCGGCTGCACTCGATGCGGCGGGAGTCATCGGCTATCGCCTCGGAGGCCGCTTCGACTCGCTCGAGGCAACGGCAGTCGAGCTGCCCTGGATTGGTGAAGCGGTCGACTGGCTCACCGCGAACCGCCCACCAGAGCCGGCCCGCCTCGCCGTCTGCCACAACGACTTCCACAAGCTGAACATCCTCTATGAGGAGGGAGCGGTCACCGGCGTAGTTGACTGGTCCGGCTTCCTGATCACCGACCCCGTTTTCGACGTGGCGACGACGATCGTGCTCTTCACGGTCTCGGCCAAGCACCTGACTGAAGCGGGTGACTTCGAGCCAGCCGATCTCGACCTCGTGATCGAGGAGTATCTCGCCGGATACGAGGCTCGCCGGCCGCTCGACCGGACGCACCTCGACTACTACCGCGCCTTGCGCTGCATGACCTTGCTGCTCCACTGGCACCGCACCGATCGAGGTGGCCCACTCCGCCCGATGCTGGACGACTTCGCCTCAACCATCCGCGACGTGTCAGGCGTTGCGGTGGAGCTGCCCTCCTGATCGACCAACACCGAATCGACCCAGCCTCGCACGGCCACCGGTAAGGCCGATCACGCCTCACCGTTCAGCGGCTGGGACACTGGATCGAGGCCCAGATCGGAAGCGGCCACGATCACGCTGGGGAGGACACCCACCATGGCCGAGCAGGCTGAATACCTCGTCGTTGGCCTCGGCATCGCCGGGGAAGAGATCGGCGGAACGCTCGCCGAGGCCGGCCACGACGTCGTCGGCATCGAGCGATCGCTGGTCGGCGGCGAGTGCCCGTACTGGGGCTGTCTGCCCTCGAAGATGATGATCCGTGCCGCGAACCTCCTCGCCGAGGCACGCCGCATCCCCGGCATGGCTGGCGAGTCGACGGTGACGCCCGACTGGGGTCCCGTGCAGTTGCGAATCCGCGAAGAGGCGACCGACCACTGGAACGACCAGGTCGCCGTCGACCGCTTCACTGGCAAAGGCGGCCGCTTCGTCCGCGGCAGCGCAACGATCACCGGCCCCCGCAGCGTCGAGGTCGACGGCACCATCTACGAGGCCTCGCGCGGCCTCGTGATCGCCTCCGGGGCGCAGCCGGCCGTCCCGCCGGTTCCCGGCATCGAGGACATCGAGTACTGGACCAACCACGAGGCGACCGAGGCAGACACACTGCCCGCGTCACTGATCGTCCTCGGTGGCGGCGTGATCGGGCTCGAGCTCGGGCAGGCGATGAGTCGCTTCGGTACGAAGGTGACCGTCGTCGAGGCGATGGAGCGACTGCTCCCGCTGCAGGAGCCTGAAGCCGGAGCGCTGCTCGCGGAGGTGCTGGCAAGCGAAGGCATCGAGGTACACGTCGGGACGACGGCGGACCGCGTCGCACCGGCCGAAGGCGGTGTCGCCGTCCACCTCGGCGATGGCAGCCAGCTCCAGGCCGAGCGCCTGCTGGTCGCCGCGGGCCGCAAGACCGACCTGCCGGGCCTGGGAATCGGCGCGGCTGGCCTCGACGACTCCGCGCGCTTCATCGAGGTGGACTCGCGGATGCGGGCCATCGGGCCGGACGGCCCCATCGCGGGCGTCTGGGCGGTCGGCGACAACACCGGCGTCGGTGCCTTCACGCACCTGTCGTACTACCAGGCTGCGATCGCCATCGCGGACATCCTCGGCAACGACACACACGAGGCGGACTACTCGGCACTCGCCGGCGTCGCCTTCACCGATCCTGAGGTCGGCCACGTTGGCATGACCGAGCAGCAGGCGAGAGACGCCGGCCTCAAGATCCGCGTCGGCACGCAGCAGGTCCCGTACTCGGCGCGCGGTTGGCTGCACAAAGCCGGCAACGAGGGCTTCATCAAGCTGATCGAAGACACCGATCGAGGCGTGCTCGTCGGTGCCACCTCAGTCGGACCGCACGGTGGCGAGGTCCTCGGGTTGCTCACCCTGGCGGTGCATGCGGCGGTCCCGATCGCCGACTTCCGAAAGATGCACTTCGCCTACCCGACCTTCCACAAGGGTGTCGAAGACGCCCTCAAGGACCTCGGGTCTTAGGTCCCCGCGAGCAAACGCACTTGATAGACTCCGGCGCGCCGATGACATCGTGAACCGCACCGAGGAGACGCCAGCATGAAGACCGTGATCGCCAAGCTCCAGTCACGCGAAGGCAAAGAAGCCGAGATGCGCGCTGCCCTCGAGAAGATGGTCGCCTCGGTCAGCGCCGATGAGCCTGGCGTCGCGAAGTACGAACTCCACACCGACAACAACGACCCCACCGTCTTTTACTTCTATGAGCAATACGACGACGAAGCCGCCTCCGCCGCGCACGGCACCACCGACCACATGAAGCAGCTCGGCGAAGACCTCAACGGTGTCGCCGGCGCCCGCCCTGAGATCACGGTCATGACCTGGATCGCCGGCGTCTCGCGTTAGCGGAGCCCACGCTCACTACTTTGTCGAGATCAGGTGGGGCGTAACGAGCAGCTGCGTCGAGCGAAGCGAGCCGCCTCCGAAGAGCGGGGAAGCGGGGCGCCAGCCGCGCAGACATTCGGGGCGGGCGGGCGGGATGACCTAGAAATAACGGTCGCGCGCGCCAGCCCGCGACCGTCCCCGGCGCACCAGTGCCCGGCTCCCGCGATCAGCATCGCCCCCCGGTGACGACACTGTTCGGCCCATGCTCGGCTACGGCCACTCCCTGATACCGTGATCGCCCCTCGCTCGCCTCGATGGAGCCCTCCGTGACAGCTCTGCGCGCCGTCTCCGCAGCTGTCGCCGTGGCCACCGGACGCCGCCGCGTGTTCTACGGCTGGTGGTTGCTCGCCGCCGCCGTGGTCTCGATGGCGCTCGGGTCGGGCGTCTCGTTCTGGTCGTTCGGCCTCTACGTCGACCCGCTCGAAGCGGAGTTTGGATGGTCGCGGGCCGAGGTCTCCCTCGGCTTCTCGCTGTCGCTCCTGGTCAGTGGCCTCGTCGCGCCGCTGATCGGGCGCTGGATCGACACCCGCGGCCCACGCTCGGCGATCCTCGTCGGGACCGTGCTCACCGCCCTCAGCTATCTGCTGCTCGCGTTCACCGACTCGCTGTGGCAGTGGTACCTGTTCTCCTCGATCAACGCGGTCGTCCGCCAGTTGATGTTCTTCATGCCGTTCATGGCCCTGATCTCGAGGTGGTTCGACCGCCGCCGAGGGATCGCCGTCAGCATCCTCGGCAGCGGCTTCTCACTCGGCGGCTTCCTCGTGGTCCCGCTGATGAGCGCCGCAATCGATGGGCTGGGCTGGCGAGGAGCCTTCGTCATCTCCGCCATCGCCACCGCCGCGGTCTTCTGGCCCGTCGGCCAGTTCATCGTTCGAGACTCACCCGCCGACGTCGGCGCTGAGGTTGATGGCGCCCCTCCACGCGACGACGATCTGCCCAGTCCTCCCGTCGAGGGGATGACCCTCCGGGAGGCGCTCCGCACGCCGCTGTTCTGGGTGCTCGCCTTTGCGCTGATGCTCCTCTTCTTCGGGATGTTCGGCTGGCTCGTCCACCAGATCCCGTTCTACGAGTCGGTCGGGATCTCAAGGGGGACCGCAGCATTGATCGTGTCCGTTACAGCGGGGCTCGGGATCGGAACCCGACTCCTCGTCGGCGCGTTCGCGGACCGCGTCCGACGCTTCGAGGTACTCGCGATCTTCCTCGTCGTCTTCCTGATTGCCGCGATGACGACGCTTTCGATCAGCACCGCTCCGGCGGCGATCGCGCTGTTCCTCGTCTTCTGGGTCGGCGGCACGGCAGGAGGGCCGATCATCGAGGCTCTCCTGCTCACGAGGGCGTTCGGCGTCGCACACTTCGCGACGATCCTCGGCGCGGTGGTTGTCGTGGAGACGCTCGGCCAGATCATCAGCCCCACGATCGCGGGCGCGATCTTCGACCGCACCGGCTCCTACGACTTGGCGATCCTCGTCTTCATCGGGACCTACGCCGCTTCGCTCGTGCTGTTCGTCGTCGCGCTGAGATTGCCGCGGCCGGTCGTGAACCGTGAGCCCGAACCGGAGACGGTGCCAGCCGCTCCGGTTGAGTAGCTGTGTGTGGGCCGCCGGAGGCTACGCCGGGTATCCCTCCATCACCTCCTCCGCCGTGCGCCGCGTCAGCTCGTGGTACCCCGGCGCCGCCAGCTCATAGATCTCCCGCGCCAGCCCCCGCGTCCGAGGTTGCCCGCCCATCGCGAGGAACAACGGCCGCACGTACTTCATCCGTCCGACCTCGACCAGCACCGCACGCAGTCGCTCGAACGCCGGCTCATAGTCCGAACCGGCCGCGATCGTCAGCCACTCCACGAGGATCTCGTAGTTCCCCCGTCCCGTGAGCGCGAACTCCCCATCGAGCCACTCGCACTCCTTCACGGAGAGCGGCCGCGGCACCTGCTGCAGGTAGACCAGCAACTCCGCCGCCGACCACCCCTGCACCTCATCGGCCTCCGGCCGCCGCCCCGCACGAAACCCGGCTCCGAGGTCGATCAACGTCTCGAGGCGCTCCGACTCGAACCGCGGCGCGTTCGAGGGCATCCCCGGTTCGTACAACCACTCACCGATCCCAACTTCGGCCCCCAACCCCGGTAGCTCCGTGTCGAGGAACGCCACGAACTCTTCGGTCGTGATCGAGGCGAACCGGTACCGCTCGATGTAGCGCCGGATGAACGCGTCGAACCGCCCGCGCCCAACGGTCCGCTCGAGCAGTGCGAGGAACCGCGCCCCCTTTTCGTAAGGCACGATCGAGTACACCGCGTCTGGGTCACCGCCGCCGAGATCGGTCCGGAGCCGCGTCGCTGCCGAGTCCGCACCGAACCGCTCGAACGCCTCCGCGAGCCCTTGTTCGCCAATCGCCCAGGCCAGTGTCACCGCCTCCTCGCCCCGCAGCGCCTCGACGATCCGTCGTTCGGCCCAGGTCGTCGCACCCTCGTTCAGCCAGAAGTGATCGGCGTTGGCGTTCGTGATCAGGTTGCCGGTCCACGAATGCGCCAACTCGTGGGCGATCACGTCGGTGAGCGAGCGATCGCCGGCGATCACCGTCGGCGTGAGGAAGGTCAGCCGCGGGTTCTCCATCCCCCCATAGGGGAACGAAGGCGGCAGCACGAGTAGGTCGTAGCGGTCCCAGTCGTACGCCCCGAACATCGTCTCGGCCGCCGCCATCATCGCCTCGACCTCGGCGAACTCGGAAGCGGCCGCATCCGCGGTCGATGGTTCCGCCCAGATCCGCGAGCGGTCAGAGAGATCGCGGGAGACCAGCTCGCCAGCCGCGAATGCGATCAGGTAAGGCGGAATCGGTTGCGGCATGTCGAAGCGGAACCGCTGCCGTCCGGACCGCGGCGCGGCTTCCACCGCGCCTGGACCGGCCCCCATGACCGCCACCAGCGGTTCAGGCACCGTCAGCGCTGCCTCGAACGTCACACGCGCGCCGGGCGAGTCCTGCAGCGGCACCACCGAGCGCGCGTGGATCGCCTGGAACTGCGAGAACACGAACGGCTGCTCTCCTCCCGCGGTCTGCGACGGCGCCATCCACTGCAATCCGATCGGCTCGGCCGCCGTCCGGTACTCGATCTCGATCCGCGTGGTCCCCGAGGGCAACTCAACGCGGAGCCGCTGCCCGAGTACCGGTTCCGCATGACCCATCACGGCACTGGCGTTGCTGCCGTCGACCCGCACCGCCTGGATCTCCAGCCCTTCTGTGTCCAAATCGATCACCGGCCGCGCCCGGTTCGCGCTGACCTCTGGAGACGGCTCCTCCAGCAACAGCGCCACCCGGCCGGCCACTCGCCGCACGTCGAAGTCGAGGTCTAGCTCAAGTTCGAGGTGCCCCACGCGCGGGTGCTCGTCGTCGAAGTAGGAATGAGGATCAGGTCGCGACACCGCTAGTCCTTCCCAGAGTCGCCCAGCTGGACGGTGCAAGGCTCGCCGAGGCTGATCGCGCGCGCGAGCCCAATCCTCGCAGCGCTTCGCCCGGCTCGTGCTCCATCACGCGAAACTCGAGGCGACCCCGAACCGCCTCCGCCTTCGTCGCTCGCCGTGCATCGAGGGACGAGCCGTGCGCCGTTCGATCTGCCCCTCGCAGCTTCGAACGCGGCACCGAGTCAATCGCGTGCCGCAAGTTCCCGCTCGAACGCGAAGTCCGCGTACGGATCTCCGCTGTACGGCTCGATTTCGCGATAGCCGCGGCCGCGGTACATCGCGAGCGCCTCGGCGAGCGATCGGTTCGTTTCGAGTCGCGCCGTCCCGAGGCCCAACGCGATCGCTTCGCGCTCGAGCGCCTCGAGCAGCCGCTTCCCAAGGCCCTCACCTCGGACCCGAGGCGACACCCACATCCGCTTGATGTCCGCGACGCCTCCGACATCCGCCGATGCGGGTGTCCACGTCTTCACTGCTCCACACCCGACGGCCTCGCCGGCGAGCCGCGCCACGAGGAAGGCGCCATGCGGCGCGACCAGCTCGTCGTCGTCCGCGGGCGCCGTCGCATCAGAGTCAAACCCATCGGCGAACCGCTCGCTCAACTCCGCGAAGTACTGTTCCACGCACCAGCGCGCCTCGTCGCCGCTCGGATCGACCCGCTCGATGATGATCGCCGCCGCGCTCAAGACCCGCTCCGCGGTGTCTCCAACGCTTCGAGCACCTGGCCCTTCAGCGCGACGAACGGCGCGCTCGTCGTGTCCGCCGTGCGCCTCGGGCGGTCGAGGTCCACCTCGATCCGCGCCGTGATCCGGCCCGGGCGCGGCGACATCACGTAGACCACGTCGGACAGCAGCAGCGCCTCGTCGATGTCGTGCGTCACGAGGAGCACGGTTCGCCCATCCCGCGCCCAGACGCCTTCGAGCCACTCCTGCATCTCACGACGAGTCATCGCGTCCAGCGCCCCGAACGGCTCGTCGAGCAACAGCGTGTCCCGAGGCATGAGAAAGGTCCGCAGTAGCGCCAGTCGCTGCCGCATCCCACCCGAGAGCTGCCCCGGCCAGGAGCGTTCGAACCCCTCCAGGCCGAAGCGCTCGTAGAGCGCCGCCGCCTGCTCGCGAGCCTCGTCGCCGGGCACGCCAGCGATCTCCGCCCCGAGGACCGCGTTCGCCTCGACGCGTCGCCAGGGCAGCAGTAGATCGCGCTGCGGCATGAACGCCGCGAGGCCGGGTTCACCAACCGTCGTCTCACCCTCGATCGTGGCGGTTCCGGCCGTCGGCTGAATCAGCCCGGCCAGCACGCGCAGCAGCGTACTCTTCCCACACCCACTCGGGCCGAGCAGTGACACGAAAGCCCCGCGTTCCACCTCAATCGAGGCGTCGGCCACGGCCTCGACCGGCGGCTCACCGGGAAAGACGTGTCGTACGCCGTCGAGGCGAACCGCCAGCTCGGTCACGAGCACTCCCGAAGTCCCAGCTCGGTCACGAGCCTCCCCGAAGTTCCAGCTCGGTCACGAGCATTCCCGAAGCTCCAGCTCGGTCATCGGCGCCCACGTTACGAGGGGAGGAACTCGTTCGTGTACGCCTCGGCCACATCGACCGCGGACTCGATCAGTGCGGCTTCGCGGAGGAACGCCTCGAACTCAACCCACACCGAGTTTTGCTGCTGGCCCCAGCCCGCGCCGTCGGTGAACCGATCGGCGAGGTACGCGGCGCTGTCCCGCACCAGCGACTCGTCCAGCTCCGGCGCCGCCTCGAGGAGCGCGGTCGCGGCTGCCCCGTGGTCGTCGGCCACGAAGTCGTAGCCCCGCGCGGTCGCCTCGAGGAACGCGCTGACCAGCTTCGGATCGTCGGTGATCAGGTCGTCGTCCGTGACGATCACCGGCGTGTACCAGTCAGGGATGCACTCCGTGTAGTCGATGAACGGCAGCGTCGTGATTTCGACGCCCTCGAGGTTGCGGGCGCGGATCACGTCCCAGCCCTCGAACACCCAGACAAAGTCGAACCGGTCCTGGTCCATGCCCGGGATGTAGTCGACGTTGCCGACCTCGACGAACTCAACCAGCGACGGATCCCCGCCGTCGCAGGCGACGAGTGACTCGATCAGCTGCTGCTCAAGCTGTCCGCCAAAGCCGCCGTACTTCTTCCCTTCGAGATCACGAGGGCGCGCGATGCCCTCCGAGGCCAGCGACATCAGGCTCGACTCGTTGTGCGGCAGCACCGTCGCGATCGAGGTGACACCGACCCCCGCGAGGCGTGCGGGCAGGACCGCCTCGGCGTAGGAGATACCGAACTGCGCCTGGCCCTCGGCAACGATCGCCTCAACGCCACCGGTCGGCTCGATGATCTGCACATCGAGCCCGACGTCGTCGTAGTAGCCCTCGGCTTCAGCGGCGTAGATGCCGATGTGGTTGGTGTTCGGCGTCCAATCAAGCATTACCGTGATCGACTTGACCTCGGCTGGCGGCGGGTCGCCTTCGTCGTCGGTGTCAGAGCAGGCGACCGCAAGCACGGCCCCAAGGAGCATCAGTGCTCCCAGTCCCACCAATCGAATCACTCGCTTCATGTCGGATCCCCTCCCATATCGGCCGGTGCCGCGTTGCTCAGTTCGTTGAAGTTGTTGCTTGGCGGTAGGGCCCCGCGGCAGAGCCGCGTCACGAAGATTCCGATGCCCGGGAATCGATCTGATTCCAGGGCATCACGAGGCGGGCCAGCAGCTGCACCGCCACGAAGAATGCAATGCTGATCAGCGCGATCAGCACCACCGCCATGAAGATCTGGTCCGTGCGGAACGCCCGTTGCGACCGGGTGATGAACAGTCCGAGTCCACTGCTCGCGCCCATCCACTCCGCGATCACGGCACCGATCACCGCGTAGGCCGCGCCGATCTGCAGCCCCGCGAAGAACGAGGGCACCGCCGACGGGATGAGCACGGTCCGCAGCACCTGCCAGCGGCTGGCACCCATGCTCCGCACCAGATCGATCATCTCTCGATCGGCGCGGAGCAGGCCGTCGGCGGTGTTCACTGCGATCGGGAAGAAGCCGATCAGCACGACGATCACGACCTTCGGCGTCATCCCGAAGCCGAACCACACAGCGAGCAGTGGCGCGAGTACCAGCACGGGGATGTTCTGGCTCACCACGAGCAGCGGGTACAAGACCCGCCGCGCGAGCGGAACGCTCGCGATCAGCGCCGCGAGCACCACTCCGAGGATCGCCGCGAAGAACAGGCCGAGCGTCGCCTCGCCCAGCGTGGTGCGCGTGTGCGCGGGCAACGTGCCCCGCTGATCGAGGAACGCCTGCCAGAGTTCGCTCGGCGGCGGCAGCAGGTAGCTCGGGACGTCCCGCGCACGAACCCACAGCTCCCAGCCGACCAACAACGCAACGAGGAACAGCGCCGCTGGCATCAGATCCCACGCCACGCGACCGGCGCGAGTCACGAGGCGCCCCCGCGAAGCTCATCCGGCGAAGAAGCGCGGAACTTGCCCGTCAACGAATCGATCGTCGAGTCAGGCCGCGCGTCACCCGACTGCGCGAGCTTCACCACCGTCACCAGGCTGTCCGCCCCCGCCGCAAGCACCGCCTCGTGTGCGGCGCGCAGCGTCGCCCAGACGGTGTCCGGATCGCCCTCGAGCGTCGTACCGAGGGCGTCGACCTCCCACTTCAGGCCGGACGACTGGAGGACGGCGATCGCCGCCTCCACGTGTTCGTAGTAGTTGTCAGCCGAGCCGGGCGGGTTCGGCAGAACCTGGATTTCGGCGAGCAAATGGTCGTCCCTTCGGGTACGCAGATGCGCCGCGAAGAAACCGATCAGACAATCGAACGTGAAGAGAGGTACGCGAATCGTCGGACCGACAGGCCCTGGACAACTTCGACATAGACCGCTTCCCTACGCTCGGATTACCGAGATCAGGTTCCTGGGGTGGTTCCGTCGGACGGAATCTCAGCCTTTCGGCCCCCCCAGCGGCTTCATCGATCGGACACTGTCCAACCGATGCATCGCTGCATCACCACCGATGTGATGACGTGCGCAGGCTACGGAGGTCCACGATCGAGGTCAATCGCGCCCGCGCTCGACCGTCCGGCCCGCTCGTGCTGTTCGCGGCCAGCCTGCTGCTCGTCGCCGCCGCCTGTGGCGAGGTCGCTCGTCCCGGCGCCCCCGTGCCCTCCCCGACCGAGCCGGTCGTCGTCAACGCCGAGGGCGTGCCCGGTGCCGCCGGGCAACCGCTCGGGCCATACACACCAGGATCGGACGTCTCGTTCGAACTGCGGACGAACGCCGCGACCGAACAGCTCGTCGGACTGCTCGCCGACTCGACGTTTGTCGACTGGGACTTAATCCGCGAAAGCTTCGAGGCCGCCCCCGCTCCGGTCGCTGGTGCCGACCCGCCATCGCTCTCCGCCGTCGCCGGCAGCGCGGCAACGGGACCACTCGGAGCGGCATACGTCGAGCGCTTCGGCTCAGCGGATTGGCTCCAGGCACGCGCGCTCGCCGCGATCCTCGGGACCGACGAGTTCGCTGCCAGCAGCGATCGCGACCGCGCCGCCGAGTTGTCCAACCTGTTGGCGATCGAGCTGCCGCTGGTCCGGGCGCTCGTCGCGGCCGAGGCCGGCGAGCGGCTGACCGCCGCCGGCGACCTGGACCGCCGCTTCGGCGCACCGCACGAATGGGATCGCCTGTGGGTGATCTTCCAGGGCGCGGCGCCACTCGTGGCCGCACTGACCGAGGAAACGCTCGGCGCGATCCAATCCGGCGCCGCTGCCGGAGCATCTGGAGATGCCGAGGCCGCCCGCAACGCGCACGACGTAGTCCGCGTCGCCCTGCTCCGGATCGCCCTCGCGGAGATCGCGCGCTCCGAGGCGGCACGAGCGAACGCGTTCCTCGCCGGCGTCGAGCCGCTGCTGGCACAGCTCGATCCGGGCGCGACCCGCGACCTCGCCGCACTCCTCGGACCGGACGCCGCGCCCGATCCCGAGGCGATCAAGCGCCTGGTCGGTCAGCTCGCGGAGCGCGCCGGCCTCGAGGCGTCGTTCGTGCTCGCGGCGAGCTGAGCCGCGCCGAAGCTCGAACTCCGCGTCGCGGCCAGCGCCGCCAGCCACACGATCGCGGGCGGCAAGAACTGGGCGAGGATCGCCGGCAGCGCGGAATGCACCTCGGTCAGCGGCCGCAGTGCCTGCACGAACACCGCGTATTTCTCGAGGACATCCGGTGCGAGCCCCGCGACCGAACTGACAACGGTCAGGGCGAGCCACCAACGGCCGGGCAGCAGCGCGGCGAGTGGGATCACCCAGAGGAAGTACCAGGGGCGGAACCATCCGATCCCGAGCAGCCCGTACGCGAGCAGCACCAGCACACACGTCGCGATCAGCGCCTCGTTCCCGACGCGCTGGCGCCACAGGAGCAGCCCTGCCACCACAACGAACAGTCCCAGCCCCACGCGCAGGCCGATCTCATCGGCCCGTTCGAGCGAAACGTCGAAAGGACCGTCCAGCGTCATCGACACCAGTTCCGGGAAGCTCGTGATGATGCGATCGGATTGCGCACGGACCTGATCGAAGACAGACAGCCCCTCCCACATCGGCGCGAACGCCGCTGCCGTAAGCACCAGCGCCACCCCGCTCCCAATCGCCAGCTCAGGCAGCAGCGCGCGCCGCTCCTCACGAGGACGGCGCAGCAGAGCAACCGCGAACACGGGAACGAGCAGCAGCGAGACGTATTTGATCAGGATCGAAGCTGCGAGCGCAGCCGGCACCCAGCGCCAGTAGCCGCTCAGTGCGAACCAGATCGCGAGCAGTGCGAAGGCCATCATCGCGATGTCGTTGTGCCCGTTCCCCGCGACACGCCACAGCACGTACGGGTTCCACGCAATCGCGACCGCCACCGGCAGCTCACGACCGCCACTCGCGCCCGCGTGCTCGCCGAGCCGTCTGGAAATCAGGGCACCGAAGAGTGCCGAGAGCGCGACCCAGCCGGCCATCCACGCCTTGAGGATGAGCAACGATCGAGGGAAGTCGTCACCTCCGAGGAGCACCGGCGGCGCGAGCGTCCAGTACCAGAACGGTCCGTACGCCGCCGCCTCGTCGCCATAGCTCATGCCGATCGGGAAGAACTCGCCGGGCCCGCGGACCATCGGGTTCTCGCCCTCGACCCAGAGCAGTCGCCCCTCACCCAGGTAGTGGAAGAAGTCGACGGCAAACGGCGGGTACATCGGCACGAGCGCTGCCGCCATCGCGACGCCGCCCAGCGCGACGACTGCGACCGACCACCGCGACACCGCAAGCCCCGAGGCGAGCCAGAGCGCCACGCCCCAGAGCGCGAACAGCGCCACGAACGATCCGTAGAGTCGCCACGTGTTCGCGACCCAGTCATCACCGAGCATGAACTGAAAATCGAGCGTGACCCCGGGGCCCGGAAAGAACTCGTCCAGGGACATCGACACGGTTAGCGCGGCATAGATCGCCGCCGACCCACCCGCGACCGCGACTAGCGAGGCGAGCGCGACACGCTCCGAGGGTCTGGGTGGCGCCGCCAGCATCCGATCACGATAGCCCGGCGTCGGCTACCGCTCGCCTTGAGGCCTCGAAACTAGTTGGAGCTCACTGGCTGAAACGGCGGCCGGCCGAAGCCGACCTCGCGCTCCGCGAGATCCCCTTCAGTCGGCTCAGCGAGGTCCGCCGGAACCAGCTCTTCCACTGGCGTCACCACGTCGCAGGGCAGACCGGCCGAAACAGCGTGCTGGCGGATGTCTTCCTCGGATTCCGCCTCGTAAACGCAGAGGATGCGCTCGCCCTCACGATCGTAGAGCGAACGGATCCACGACATGTTCGGGTACCAGAGCACGCACATCTTCGCGCTGAGGCCGGCCGCGGCGACGTCCTCGTCGGTCCAACCGGGTACATCTCGTTCGATTGTCCAGAGTCTCGTCATGCTGCACCCCCGTGGCGTTGGTCACCCATGCACGTCACAGGGGCGAGTCGAGTCATTCTGACGGATCCACGGGCTCAAGGACCGTCAGCAGGTCGGATGCCCTGATTCGTAGCGCTCGCTGGCCTGCCAGGCGGCTGGCGGCCAGGCGCCCAGATCGGATCCACGCGCGGACGGTCTGCACGTGAATCCCGAGGTAATCCGCAGCCTCCTCGGGCGAATACAGCTTCTCCGGCTCGGCAGCTGCCGCACCCGCCGCTCGCGCGTAGTCCTCAACCTGCTCGGGTCGAACGCCCAGTTCTCCGAACACCCGGCCCGGCGTCCCCTCGTTCAGCCGCATGAACGCCAGCAACGCGTGCAACTCGTTGAGCGGGCCGCCGCCCAACCGCTCCTGCTCATGCTGCATGAGGGCCGAAAAGCGAGTCAGGGCCTCGGGTGTCGCTACCTCGGTAGCGGTGCGCCGGACCACCTGCTCAATCGTCGGTACGTAGATCGTGATCGGGCCGAACGAGAAGACCCCGAAGCGAGAGGTGAGCCGCAGGAACCCGAGGAAGAACGCGTCGATGTTTGCGTTCGGGCCAATCCCCAACTCGTGCGCGACCCCGTGGGTGACCTCGGTCAACTGGTCCAGGAACGGACTCTCGCCCCAGGGAGCGGGAGGTCCACCGGTCGGGCTGCTGCCGCTCGCCTCGTTCGCCATCGACATGATTATGCTCGCTCTCTCACACAACGTCAAACAACGTAAAATGCTTGACTGGCGAACCTGCGCTGCGTATAAGTGCGCACAACGTTGTCCAGTATGCCAACTCCCGAGGAGAGACCAATGACGACCGCCGCCCCTCCCGCAACAGCCGATCTGCTCACTGAGGACATGCTCCAGCGCTTCGAGGAGCGCGCTGCCACCTACGACCGCGAGAACACCTTCTTCCACGAGGACTTCGAGGAACTCAAGGAGGCCGGCTACCTCAAGCTCGCGATCCCGGAATCGTTCGGCGGCCAGGGAGCCGACCTCGCGGAGGTCGCACGCCAGCAGCGCCGCCTTGCCTACTACGCCCCAGCGACCGCCCTCGCGACGAACATGCACTTCTACTGGACCGGCCTCTTCGCGGACCTCCATCGGGCCGGCGACCCAACCTGCGACGCCCTGCTGGAGGAAGCAGCCAACGGCGCCGTCTTCGCCGCCGGTCACGGCGAGCGCGGGAACGACCTGCCCCTACTGCTCTCCTCCAGTCAGGCTGAGCCCGTCGACGGCGGCTACCGGATCACCGGCCACAAGAGCTTCGGCAGCCTCACCCCCGTGTGGACCCGGCTCGGCCTCCACGCAATGGACGCGTCCGATCCTGAGGCGCCGAAGATCGTCCACGCCTTCATGAAGCGCGAGAGCGAGGGCTACCAGATCAACGAGACCTGGGACGCGCTGGGCATGCGCGCCACGCGCAGCGACGACACGGTCCTCGACGGCGTCTTCGTCCCGGACGAGGACGTGTCGTATGTCGTCCCGGCGGGCGCGGGTGGCATGAACCTGTTCGTCCTTGGCATCTTCGCCTGGGCCGAGACGACGTTCTCGAGCATCTACCTCGGCCTCGCCGAGCGCGCGAAGGACATCGCCGCCGAGCAGCTCCAGACGAAGTCGTCGATGGCGATCGGGCAGGGCCTCTACAAGTTCCACCCCGAGTACCAGCACTCGTTCGCCGAGATTGTGATGAAGCTCGACCAGATCGAAGCACTCGTCTCGCGCTACGCGAACGAGTGGTCCACCGAGGTGCTCGACGCACCGAACTGGACCCCGGAGACATTCTTCAAGTTCGCCTGGCGCTCAGTCAGCATGAAGCACCAGGCGACGAACGCAGCGTTCGAGGCGGTCGACACCGCCGTCGAGGTCGCCGGCGGCTTCGGCGTCTCACGTGGTGGCATGCTCGAGCGACTCTTCCGCGACGCGCGGATGGGCCGCCTGCACCCGGGCAACTTCGCCCTCACCCACGAGCTGATCGCGAAGATCCACCTCGGCATCGACCTCGACTCGCCGCCGCGCTGGGGCTAGTCACCGGCTCCCTCGGCGGAGCGTGCGGCAAGACAAACAGAGACGCGGGCGTGAGCCCGCGTCTCTTTCGCTTGCGGGCCCCAGATCTGATGCGGCCTAACTGCGGTCTGCGGCAGGCAGGTTGCCATACCTAGAATCGATAGGTATTATACCTATAGCTTCTATGTATCGAGGAGGGGCAGTGCAACTCGCAAAGGATCTGATGGCCGCGGCTGCCACGCCGCTCGTACTCGCCTTACTTCGGCGCGGCGATAGCTATGGCTACGAGATCATCAGGCAAGTCCGCGACCTCTCCGACGGTGAGCTCGAATGGAAGGAGGGCATGCTCTACCCCCTCCTCCACCGTCTCGACGAGCGCGGCATGATCGAGGCCTACGAACGGGTCAGCGACTCGGGCCGTCCACGCCGCTACTACCGCCTGCTCCCGGAGGGGGAACGACAACTGGACGAACAACAGGCGGGCTTCGCCGCCGTCACCTCAATCCTCGGGGCGCTCCGGGCGCCGAACGTTGGGAGCTCGCATGCCTGAGTCATCCTCGAACCTCGAGCTGCTGCTGGAGCGTTGGAGCCGCAGCACTGCGAACGCCGAGCCGCGCCTCCGTCCACATCTCGATGAGCTCACGGACCACCTCCGGAGCGAGGTGGAGACCCAGATCGCGGCGGGCTCTGAGCTCAGCAGCGCGTTCGCCGGGGCGACCGACGCCCTGGGTGATCCAGCTGACCTGGCACACGAGTTCGCACGATCGACGCATCTCCCGGGCAGGCTCTTCGGATGGTTAGCCGACGATCGTCACCGGCTGCGCGGCGACCTGACGCTCGTGAGCGCCTGGATTGGGATGTCGCTCGTCTGGGCCGGCGCGCTGGTCGCCAGTCCCATCGGCGCCTTCGACCTCAGCGTCAACTGGATGCTCGTTGGGTGGTTCGTCACGACGTTTGGGCCCCTGAACGCCATCGACTTCAAGCTGAGACGCGCCCGCGCCGCACGCGCCGGCTGACCGTCGCACGGGCCCGCCCGCACGGGAACAACGACAGAGACGCGGGCGTGCGCCCGCGTCTCTGTCGTTCTTGAGCCCGGAACGATCGCAATCAACCCCAAAGGGTCGGAGCGGGGTTGAAACCCCTAGCGCTCGACTTGGACCGGCGGCGCATAGAAGGCGACGTGATCGCGGATGTTCTCCGCCGCGGACTTCGGGTCTGGGTAGTACCAGGCCTGTCCGGAGAAGGTCTCGCCGCCAACGACGATGTCGTAGTACGACGCTTCGCCCTTCCAGGGGCAGTTGGTGTGGCTGCTGTTCGGCTGGAACAGCTCCGTCTTGATCGAGGCCGGCGGGAAGTAGATGTTCCCTTCGACGACCTCAAACTCGTCTGACTCGGCCACCACGTGGCCGTTGATCGTTGCTTTCGCCATGGATTGCTCCTGTCCTCGACGCTCCCGGCGAGCGCCCAGCTATCAGCGTCTCATCCCGGATGCTACCCGCTCGTGATCCGCGCTACCCGCGTCTCGAGGACAGACGGTGCGTCACCGGCCACTCCCCCGCCGCGCTAGCGCCTCCCGCGAGCCACGCGCGCTAACGCTTCCCGCGGCCTCGCGCGCTAGCGCTTCCCGGGAGCCTGCTTGGCTCGACGCGGTGCCTGCGACTTCATCCAGTCCTCGTGGGACGGGACGGGCTCGCCGACGACGTACAGCATCACGTAGGTGCCCATGTCGCCCAGGAACTTGAAGTCCTTCTTCAGCATCTTCACCGTCGAGTCGAAGTCGACCTGCGACCGCAGGTACTTCTTGAAACCACCGTGCTCGGCGTCGAGCTCGATCATCCGCGCGGCGTTGCTGACGACGGCGTTGAGCTTGCGGCGGTTGCGAATCACCCGCGTGTCTTGCGCCAGCTCGTCGATCTCCGCCTCGGACATCGACGCGACCCGGGTCACCTCGAAGTCGTGGAACGCCTCGCGGGTCGTGCCCCACTTCGCCTCGACCACCTTCCAGGACATCCCGCTCTGGAAGACCGACTTGCTCATCACATCCAGGTAGTCGTCTAGCTTCTTCGGCTTGATCTGGGGCGGCGCCCCGTACTCCTGCTCGTCCGCCATCGCGTGCCTCCTTCGCCGAACTCGCGGTCTACGGCGCCTTCTCGTCGGCGATCTGAACGAAGGTGACGGTACCGAAGTTGTTGCCACCGTCTTGGTCTTTGATCACGTCAATTGATCGATTCTGCGTGCTCGCGCCGTCCAGCCACACCCAGTTCGTAGCAGCCGGATCAGCTCGCTCAAACCGCTCGTATTCGTCCGATTCGGCATCCGTCCAAGCATCGAAGAACGCAACGATCGCGTCGTAGTCCTCCGCCGGGTAGAAGAGCTGGATCCCGATCTCGCTCCGGAAATTCTCTCGAACCGCGCCGGGCGGCAGCGGCATCGAGAACGGGGCGATCTCACCCGTGTCACCGCCCCCGGAGCCGGAACCACTCGACGCGGTCGTTGCGGCCGCCGTCGGATCCGAGCCACCGCCCGACGGCTCGTCGTCGTCGCCACCGCCGCACCCGGCAATGAGCGCTGCGACGAGCAGCGGAATCCAGAGCCAGTTCAATCTCATTTGGGGGATCCGTCCTGTTCCGAGGAGCACAGCAGTCCGAGTGATACCTGATTGCAGCGTAACGGCGTCTGACGCGACCGACGCTGCACGATCCGCCTTATGTCGCGGTACCCGCCACCTCGACGAGCCGCCGTTCGAGGTAGCGCCGCTCGACAGGGTGCTCGCAGTTCGCGAGGGCGCGCCGGTAGGCGCTGGCCGCCTCCTCGAAACGCTCCGCGCGGCGCAGCAGATCCGCTCGCGCAGAATCGAGGAGGTGGTATCCCTCGAGCCCCGGCTGACCCGCCAGCCGGTCCAGCATCCGCAGCCCGCCCTCGATACCAAAGGCCATCGCCACGGCGACTGCGCGGTTCAGCTCGACGACGGCGGTCGGCTGCATCCCGAGCAGGTGGTTGTAGAGCAACGCGATCTCGCGCCAATCGGTGCGCTCGGGTGTCTCGGCCTCCGCGTGGATCGCCGCGATCGCCGCCTGAATCTGATACGGCCCCGGCCGGCGCTGCGCCGCCGACCGATGGATCAGCGCGATCCCCTCATCGATCTGTTCACGATCCCAGGTCGTGCGATCCTGTTCCTCGAGCGTCACGAGTTCGCCGTCGGGACCAGTGCGCGCCATCCGACGTGCATCGTGCAGCAGCATCAGCGCGAGCAATCCAGTGACTTCCGGCTCACCCGGCATCAGCTCGACCACGAGGCGCCCGAGCCGGATCGCCTCCGCGCACAGCTCGGTACGCACCAGGGCGTCGCCGGCGGTCGCGCTGTAGCCCTCGTTGAAGACGAGGTAGATCACCGAGAGCACCGCCGCGAGCCGATCGGGCAGCATCTGCGGCGGCGGCACCGCATAGGGGATACCGGCGTCCCGGATCTTCCGCTTCGCACGCACGAGCCGTTGCGCCATCGTCGGCTGCTCGACGAGGAACGCCCTCGCGATCTCGTGCGTCTCGAGGCCGGCGATGGTCCGCAGCGTCAATGCAATCTGCGCTTCCGGCGCGAGCGTCGGGTGACAGCAGGTGAAGATCAGCCGTAACCGGTCATCGGCCAGCGTTGCGTCCCCCGGCTCCTGGCTCGCCTCGTCCTGCGCCAGCTCTTGCTCCAGCGCGGTCATCCGCTCCAACGCGTCGCGCTTGCGTTGCAGCGCCTGCTCGCGGCGCAGGCGATCGATCGCCTTGCGGCGTCCGGTCGTGAGGATCCAGGCCGCCGGGGTCCGCGGAACCCCGTCCGCGGGCCAGTGCTCCAGCGCCGACTGGAAGGCGTCTTGCAGCGCATCCTCGGCGAGTTGGAAATCGCCGCCGCAGGAGCGGATGAGGGTAGCCGTCAGCCGACCCGCATCGTCGCGGTAGACCGCCTCGATAGCCGCTTCCGTTGCGGCATTCACCGAGGACACGCCGCCTCGGTAGCGGCGTCAGACGGAGCGACGGACGCGTGGTCGGCCAGCGGTCATCCTCGTCGTGGGTGTACGCCGCGCTGGAGCATCGGCGACACGTGCCTGACGCTAGGCGTCCGGAATCTCCATGATCGGGCGTACCTCGATCGAACCGTACTCGGCAGCCGGAATCTTGGCCGCCAGATCGACCGCCGCGTCCAGGTCCGGGCATTCGAGGATGTAGTAGCCGCCGAGCACTTCCTTCGTCTCGGCGAACGGCCCGTCGGTCGTCATCATCTGACCGTCGCGCATGCGCACCGTCGTCGCGGTCGAGGTCGGCTGCAGAGCGTCGCCCACCGGGTTGGCGCCACGCTTCGTCGCCTCCTCGCCGAACGCCATCCATGGCGCCATCCCTTCGGGCGTCATCGGCTCCGGCTCGGCGCTCTCTTCGCTGTAGATCAAGGCCAGGTATCGCATTCGGTTGGTTCTCCCTCGCTGAATTCGGGAGGCCAGTCTGCCCCCCCGCACAACAGAATGACGAACGACGGCTGGCGGGATCGACATCCGCCCCGGTGCGGGGGAGGGGAGTGGAGTCAAAGGAGGCCTGCTGCGTCTAGGCCGAGCGAAGAGCCGTGCAGTGGCAAGGAACCGGTTGCGAAGTGGCCCGCGAAGCGCGGCGGTGCGGCCCGACCCCCTACGACTTCGACTATGATCAGCCAGCGAGGTGTAGCGATGAGCGTTTCCAGAGGCATACAGGCGAACGACGAGATCCCTGCTTCGGACGAAGAAGCGACCTCCTACTGGACACGCAACAGAGGTCGAACAACATCACCGACGCTGTTGATGCTAGGTGACCGAATCCTCGCGGCCGTACGAGAGGACCGCAACCGGCTTCGCGAGGTGCTCGACGCGAACGAACTAAGCGCCTGGCTCGTCACCAGAACGGCCGGCGTGCTCAACGACCTCGCTGCCGCCCTGGCGGAGACATGGGGCGCGAAGTACCAGAGGCTCGATACCGCCTTCGCCGTCGGCGGTAGGCTCTCCGAACTCCCCCCACCCGCCTCCGGGCCGCCGCGGATGCGCAACCGCGATGAGCAGACTCCTCATGATGACTTGGAGGGCCACTAGCACCGTTGGGCACCGTTTTTCCTGATCTCGGTCGTGGCCGTCGTCCTGATCCTCCTGAAGACGCTCGTCATACTCCTTACAGGCTCGGTCCTCGTCGGCTTCTCGCTGGCACCTTTGGAACTCGTCGTCATGGGCGCGCTAATCGCTTCGCTCCCTAGGCGAGATCAGGTCCGCATCTATCGATCGGCATCCGCGTTGTGCGCAGCAGTGCGGGGCGCCCCGTTTGTCGGACTGGGGGGCGGTCGTGGCCGGACCGACGGTGACGGACAGGCCTAGTGTCAGCAGCCCAGGTCGATCAGACGGTCCCGGCGCGCTGCATGGAGCCGCCGGGAATGGGACTCGGGACGTGGACCTTCTCCTGGTCCCCTAGGTTCAGAGGCAGCCAGTCCAGCTCGTTCCTCAGACCGCGAAAGTCGGTGGGGGATCCTCCGCCAGTTCCTCAACAACCTGCTAGGCGGACGCCCCCAACAGCTCCACGCCGCTCGGGCGCGCCACCGGCACCGCCGCGCCAATCCGGTCTTCCCCGAAGAACCGCGCCCGTGCCTCTTCCGAGATGTCCAGCTCCGGCCCGGCCCCATTGAGGTCCGGAACCCGGGAACCATCCTCGGACCAGCCGCGCGCCGCGTGACGGCGGCGGTCCGCAGCCGCTCCGCCGGTGGTGAACAGCAGCTCTGATTGCCAGTTCTCGATTGTCCGGATCACCCCGAAGTAGCGGTCGCGCTGCCGCGCGTAGCGCGCTGCCGCGAACTGTGGGTCCTCGCTCTCACGTAGCGCCGTCGCGAGCGTCCGCGCGTCGCGCAGCGCCAGCGAGATCCCCATCCCCCAGGTCGGGTCGCTCACGCCGGCCGCGTCACCGACCACCGCGAGGCCATCGCGATAGGGCGTCTTCAGCCAGCGGTCGCTCGAGGTGAACGCCGCGAGCGGCCCGTCGGCCTCCGCATCGCCGATCACCTCTCGCGGAATCCCGCTCTCGATCGCGAACTCAACGAACCGGCGGAACCCGTCCGCTCCGCGGAAGTCCGCGGTCGTGCTCCCGGGAATCACCACGTAAGCGCGGCCGTAGCCACCACCCTGTGGGTAGACCATCGCCAGTCCGTCGGCGTCCTCGCGAATCAGGAAGTGCCCCGTGTCCTCGGAGCCGCCCAGGCCGCGCAGCCGGATCCCGGCCAGCAGCCGTTCAGAGCGGTGCTCGTAGTCCGGCCGCCGCAGCAGCTTCCGCACCTGCGATCCACGGCCCTCCGCACCCACCACCAGGCGGGCGTCGATCTCGCAACTCAGGCCGTCACGGGAGATCCGGAAGCCCGGACGCGAACCGCCGTGAATCTCGTCGACCACCACCGGCCGCTCCACGGTGACTCCGCGGTCACGAGCTGCCTGGAGCAGCGCCTCTTGTAGCTCCACATGGTGGAACGCCAGCGGGACGTCGCCCTGAGCCGTTCGCAACGCCCGAGGCTTGCCCGAGCGGCTCACGTTGTACGGCAGCGGGTGGGCACCCGCTTCGTCGAAGATCGAGGACAGGCCCAGCATCCGCGCCTCGGCGGCGCCCCACGGGGACAGCCACTCGCCCCGCACGCGGTCCTTGAACTCCTCGGCACGTTCGGCGACCAGCACCCGCGCACCCTCATCGGCCAATGCGATCGCGAGTGCGGAGCCGGCGATCCCGCCACCGATGATTGCGACATCGTATTCACGGTTCATGATGTTCCTCCGACTGATCGTGCTGACTGACTCGGTTGACGTGCGGCGCGTGTTCGTCGCCGAACGTGCCGCGGCGCGACCCGAAGGCCGCACCCCGGACAGGCGTTCGTTCGTGATGGGGTCACTTACGAAGTGGCCCCGCAGGCGGGAGCCTGCTTACGAGGTAGCAACCTCGATCTCGACCGGCACGCCATTGGTGACGATGTCGAACACCGCGGAGCGGGCCTTCGACTGCTCCACGATCTGGCGGAGCTTCTCGTCCGACGCGTCGCCGGCGATGCGGAAGCTGACGCGGATCCGCTGGTAGCCGTTCCGTACCTCGTCCGACAGGCCGAGGATGCCCTGGAGGTCGATGTCGCCCTCGACGGTCGACTCGACGAAGTCCAGCTCGACGCCACGCGCCGAAGCGACGTTGCCGATGCCGGCGGTGAGGCAGGCGGCCAGCGCGTGCAGCACGTACTCGACTGGGGTCGGGCCCTCGTCGTTGCCGTTCAGGACCTGCGTGTGGTCCGCCTGCAGCACGAAGTCCTCCGTGCGGGTCTCGTCCTCCTGGCCGGCGCCGAAGAAGCCGCGAATCCGGCTCTCGCTGTGCGTGCCGCTGATCCAGCGGTTCGTGGCGCGGAACTGGAACGCCGCGGCTTCGCGGTGCTCATCGACGAGGTTGATCGTGTTGAAGAGGTTCGTGACGTTGACGCCGTTGCGGACGACTTCCTGCTCGACAGTTGCCTGGGTCATGTTCGGACTCCCATCCGGTAATTGTGATTTGAGACGCTGGCTCGGGGTTCGTTGCCGTGCCTCGTGCCGCGTCGCTGAAGGCATCTTCACCGCGCGCCGCCACCCCGGCTGTCATCCGCCCGAACGAAAGATGAGGCCCGATCGTCGGCAACCCCGTCGCCCGGATGGGCGACACCTCCGGCCGTAACGGCCGTCATCCGGGCGGCGAGATCCCGCCAGCTCGGTCGCCACCTGAGCAAGGCTGGAAGGCGCCGCCCGCACTTGGCGACCATCCCGGCCCTCCAAAGGCCGGCACCCGACCCTCTGTGCGAGACACCCAACGTTTGAGGTCACACGCGAAGCGTCACTAGAGGGTCGAAGACCCCTGCGGTAGCGTGGCGAGATGCCACCAAGCGACACCGCCATCGACCTGCTCCGCCGGCTCGTCGCCTTCGACACCACGAGCCGCAACTCAAACTTCCCGCTGATCGAATTCGTCGAGGCCTACCTCGCCGACCTCGGCATCAGCTCCCGCCGCGTGCTCCATACCGACGACAAAGCCAACCTCTACGCCACGATCGGGCCCTCCGAGGAAGTGCGCGCGCGCCCCGGCATCGCGCTCTCAGCCCACACCGACGTGGTCCCGGTCGATGGTCAGGACTGGGCCACCGATCCGTGGACGGTGACCGAACAGGACGGCCGCCTCTACGGCCGCGGCACCGCCGACATGAAGGGCTTCCTCGCCGTCGTGCTCGCCGCGCTGCCACGCTTCGTCGCTGCTGACCTCGAAACCCCGCTCCACCTCGTCTGCTCGCCCGACGAAGAGGTCGGCTGCGTCGGTGTCCTCCCGCTGCTCGCCGATCTCGAGGCGCGCGACGCCCGCCCGCAGTTGGCGATCATCGGTGAGCCGTCCTCGATGGGAGTGATCGCCGCCCACAAGGGCCACTACGCCTACCGCTGCCACCTGCGCGGCATCGAGGCGCACTCCTCGTTCGCACCGCGCGCCGTCAACGCGATCGAGTACGGCGCGCGCCTGGTCACGAGGATCAACGACATCGCCCGCCGCAAAGCCGACGCCGGGCCCTTCGACGAGGCGTTCCCGGTCGCCCACACGACGCTCCACACCGGCGTCTTCCAGGGCGGCACGGCATTCAACATCGTCCCCCGCCACGCCCATTTCGACTTCGAAATCCGGACCGTCGGCGACGACACAGACGCCGAGCTATTCGGAGAGATCGAGCGCTACGCCACTGGCGACCTGCTCCAGGAGATGCAGACCATCTACTCGGACGCCGCGATCGAGTTCGAGGTGCTGTCCTCCACGCGCGGCCTCGACACGCAGCCCGACGAGGCGGTCATCGCGGAAGCCCTCGCCCTCACCGAGGGCCTCAGCACCGCCGAGCTACCCGTCGGCAAGGTGAACCCTCCCGACCGCGCTCGCGCGGTCGGCAAAGTGAATTACGCCACCGAAGCGGGCCTCTTCCAGGCCGCTGGCATCCCGGCCGTCGTCTGCGGCCCCGGCTCCATCGACCAGGCGCACGGCCCGAACGAGTACGTCGACCTCGATCAGCTCGCCCGTGCCGAGGTCTTCATGGACCGCCTGCTCGCCCGTCTCAGCGGCTAGCCCACCGCGCCCGCTGACCGAGGCTGGCTGAGGTTGCTCGCCGACCGACGCTCATTCAAATAACATGTCAACTGTCTTGCGCAACGAGGCGCCCGCCACGCCTCGACAAGGCCGCCGGCCGCGAGCCAGCCAGTTCGATCTCGCACCGTGAAGCGTCAGGACGGCGTCGAAGACGCTTCCTGCGCGAACTTCGCCTCGTAGGCCGCCACCATTCGAGGCCCAACAAGTTCCGCCATGTGGCGGTACGCCTCGCGGCGGTACCCCCAACCGCGGGCGCTCCGGTCCACCTGCTCCAGCCAGTCGCAGACGTGCACCTCGGCGAGGTCGGTGAGCTGCGCTCGAGTCAGCGCGATCGGCGGGCTCCCCTCGCGGTCGCGAATCTCGAAGGCGTCGCCCCCATCCGCCAGTGCTGTCACCAACGCCGCGTCGAACGTGGAGCGGTCCATCACACAGTTGCAGTACGCCGTGAACTCGGCGCGCTCACCGATCATCCCGCGCACCTGGTCCCGCTCCGATAGCGGCAACGAGAAGTCCTGGAATCCCTCGGTCCCGTAGATCGAGTGCAACAGCCCCGCCTGGCTCATCTCCGCATCGCCGCCGGCCGTCTCCACGAATCGCTGTACGGCCTTCAGATGCGTCAGGAAATCGTGCCCCGTGTGCGCGATCTCGTCGGTACCGAGGCCCAACAAGAACTCGTACACCTCTTCGTTGCTGGCCATCAGTGCTCCTCACCGCGCTCGGTCGTCGCCACGGAGCCTAGCGCAGCGTGGCAGCGACGGCCGCTACCCTCGCCGCGCTGCCACGAGGAGTTCCACATGCGCGCCGCGATCGTCCCCGAGTTCGGCCCCTTCGAGGTCATCGAGATTCGGGACATCCCCGTCCCGGAACCCGCCGAGGGCGAGATCCTCGTCCGCACGACGGTCGCTGGCATCAACTTCGCCGACGCCGGCATGGTCCTCGGTACCGCGCGCCGTCGCGAACCTCCGTTCACGCCCGGGGTCGAGGCGGCCGGCATCGTCGAGCAAGCGTCCGATGCTGCGCCCGATCTCGAAGTCGGCCAGCGCGTCGTGTACTGGAACCCACTCCCCGCGGCGTTCGCCGAATTCGCGGCCGTTCCTGCGTGGCGAGCTGTCCCGATCCCGGCCGGGATCACCGACGAGACTGCCGCCACGCTGATGGTGCAGGGCACCACCGCCCACTACCTGGCCACCGACAGCTACGCCCTCGCACCAGATAGCAGCTGCCTCATCTACGCAGCCGCTGGCGGCGTCGGCCACCTGCTCGTCCAGATCGCCCGCCACAAGGGCGCCCGCGTCATCGCCGTCGTCGGCAACGAGGGCAAGGTCGCGCTGGCGCGCGAGCTCGGCGCCGACGTCGTGATCAACCGAGGCGAGCGCGACATCCTCGAGGCCGTGCGTGAGGCAACCGACGGCGAGGGCGTCAGCGCCGTCTACGACGCCGTCGGCGCTGCCACCATTGAGCAATCGCTTCTTGCCACCCGTCGCCGCGGTACCTGTGTGCTCTACGGTGCCGCGTCCGGCCCAGTCGGCGTCCTCGACACGAGCCTGATGCAGCAGGCCGGCTCGATCTTCCTCACCCGGCCGGGCCTCGGCGACCACCTCCGCGATGGCGCCGAATACCGCGAGCGCATGGCAGACCTCTTCACGTGGCACCAGCACGGCGCGCTCAACGCCGCGATCGGCGCCGAGTTCACCCTCGATGGCGTCGCCGACGCCCTGACCCAGATCACCTCCGGTGCGACGACCGGCAAGCTGCTAATCCGCGTGTGACGGCCCGGCGGTGTGGGAACCGCTATGCGATTCCTCGGACCGCCCAGGCACGTGCGATCAGGCTGATCGACCCGTCGGCGTTCATCGGTAACGTGCGTTCCAGGCGGGCGCGCAGCCGCTCCTGGTCGTCATCAGCCAACGCAACGCAGTAGGCCCCGGCCGGGCCCTGACCACGCAAGAATGGCGACCAGTAGTCCTCGAAGTCGCGGAAGACCGTTGGCGTGTCGAGCGCACAGGTCTCGACCGCGCTGAGACCGGACGCGCGGAACAGCTTCGCCAGCGGCTCCCGCTCACAGATCGGGAACAACCGCCCCTCGTCGTGAGCGGCGGCGTTCGGGAACAGCGCGATCGCCGCATCCCAGAAGTGCCGCATCAGCTGCATCTCGCCCGAGTAGTCCCAGACGTAAGCGGCGATGGTGCCGTTCGCCCCGACCACCCGGCGCATCTCCTCGACCATACGCTGTTGATCCGGGACGAAGTTCAGCACGAGCCCGGACACTGCGATGTCCGCTGCGCCGCTCGCTACCGGCAGCGACTGCGCGTCGCCCGTCCTGAAGTCGGCACGAACGTCGTCGATCCTGGCCTGCGCGAGACCGAGGAACGCCTCGGACGGCTCGACACCAACGACCGAGGCCGGGTTGGCGCGCGTCAACACCGTCTCGGTGAGCGCGCCCGTGCCGCAGCCAACATCAACCCAGTTCAGCCCCGGTGGTCGCGCGAGCCAATCGATGAACATCGAGCCAACCGGCCTGCTCCAACGCCCGACGTACTGCTCGTACGCGGCGCCGTCGGCGAACAAGTCCGTTTCGGGATCGGTGCCCATCACCCCTCCGAACCGTGCGCGCATGCGGTCGAGACCCGGACGCGAACGCCCCAGGTCACGCACTGTACGTCGCTCAGTGCGTCGCCGGCCGCACTTCCTGCGGGTGGCACGCGCGTTATGCTCCGCCCTGCCCGCTCGCCCCGCGACGCCCGCCACGAATCGAGGACCACCGATGCGCCTGGTTAGCTACACCCGCCACGGCGTCACCCGCGCCGGCGTGCGTCGTGAGAACGACGACGTCGTCGACGTGAACCGCGCGCTTGCCGCACGACTCTGTGACGAGGGCGCGCCCCGGCCGGAACTCGCCGCAGACGCGCTGAACCCCGCCTCGATGATCGACCTGCTCGCCGTCGGCGCGCCCGGCCTCCAGGCGATCACGGCAACGCTGTCCTGGCTCGACGGCGGCGCGCTCAGCCCCGAGGAACTCGTCGCCAACGGCAGTGTCATCCCCGCCGCCGCCGTCCATCTGGCCGCCCCGATCCCGCGACCCGGCAAAGTGATGGCAATCGGCATCAACTACCGCGCACACGCCTCGGAGATGGAACGCGAGCTCCCCGAGCACCCGACCGTCTTTACCAAAGTCTCCAGCTGCATCGTCGGCGTTGGACACCCAGTGCACGCGCCCGTCGAGAGCGAAATGCTCGACTGGGAGGGCGAATTCTGCGTCGTGATCGGCAAATTCGCCCGCCACGTTGCCGCCGCGGATGCACTCGATGTGGTCGCCGGCTACATGAACGGAAACGACGTCACCGTCCGCGACTGGCAGCAACACACCCCCACCTGGATGATGGGCAAGAGCTGGGACACGCACGGCCCGACCGGCCCATGGATCCTCACCGCTGACGAGGTCCCAGACCCGTCCGCACTCGAACTGAAGACCTACGTCAACGACGTGGAGAAGCAGAGCGCGCCAACCAGCGACCTCCTCTTCAACATTCCGCAGCTCATCGAATACATCTCGACCGCATTCACGCTCGAACCGGGCGACGTCATCTTCACCGGCACACCGGCAGGCGTCGGCCAGGCGCGTGAGCCGCAGGAATGGCTCAAAGCTGGCGACACGGTCCGCGTCGAAATCACTGGGCTCGGAAGCCTCGAGAACCCCGTCATCGCCGAGCCGGGGCGCTAACGCGTCGCGGGGTCTGACCGCCGTCGGAATGGTAGCCTCGTAGGGTGACCACGGACCTCGCCGACCCCTCAGCAGAAGCCGACACCGAGGTCGAGCAGTACAAGCTCTGCTCGGTCTGTCGCTACGCGACGCCGGCGTCGCGTGACCGCTGCCATCACTGTCTGAACGACGTCGCGAACGCGCAGATCCTCCACCCCGATGCGGCGCAGCGCCGCCTGGTGCGCCAGGCCGAGATCGAGGTGGAGATCGCCGATCGCGAGGAGCGACGCAAGCGCTACCGCCGGATCGCACTGCTCGCCTTCCTCGGGCTCGTCCTCGTCTACGCCGGCTGGTGGGGCTATCGGACCTTCATCTGGGAACCACCGCCGCTGCCGCTGCCGTCCTCGAGTGCCCGCCAGCTGGCGTCGACCACGGATGCGTGGCCCACGACGCTCGGTGACCTCGCGGCGACGCGCACCACCGCCGCCGTCGCCGCGCTCGGAGGAACCGAGGCATGGCGAATCGACCTCGGATCCGCGCTCGTCACCAACCTGATCGCCGACGCCGACCGGCTCTACGCAACGATGGTCGACGACCGGCTCGTCGCCATCGACATCGAGGACGGAACCGTCGTCTGGGAGCGCCCCCTTCAGGTCGCGCCGATCGGAGCGCCGACGGTGGCCGGGACCCCCGGCGGAGCGGGATCGGAAGATGGGATCGTCTACGTCCCGATGCGGGCCGGACAGCTCCTCGCGATCGACGCGGCCACCGGCGAAGAGCTGTTCTTCTCCATCAACACCGGCGCCCGCTTCACCAGCTCACCGATCGTCGCCGATGGCACCGTCTACCTTTACGGCATCGGCGATCTCGTCGCCTTCGACGCCGAGAACGGTGACCTCCTCTGGAGAAAAGGCGTCAACTCCACCTGGGCGACGCTCAGTCCGGTGATCGCGAACGGCTCAGTCGCGCTCGCCTCGGGCGACCGGTCACTCGTCTACGACCGCGTGACGAGCGAAGAAACCTACTTCTACGAGTTCGAACGCGCGCACCCCTACTCGATCGCCTACGCCGACGACGTCATCTACACCGCTTCCTCCCGTGTCGTCACCGCGTATGACATCAACTCGCGACGGCCGTGGTGGGAGGGCATGCGCGCCGTCTGGTTCCAGTTCGAAATCTGGCAGATGGCCCCCAGCGTGCCGCCCCCGCCCGCACTCTGGGCGACCCGTCGCCCGCCCGCCGACGGCTACCCGATGGCGATCAGCGACCAGCTGATCCACCTCGCGAACCCGGACGGCGATCTCCGCGCCTACGCGCGCACGAGCGGTGAGCTGAACTGGGCGATCAGCACCGCCGACATCGTCGCACCGCCGTTGCTCACCCCGGATGGGCTATTGATCGCCCACCCCGACCGCCTCGCCATGTACGACATCGACTCAGGGGCGCTACAAAACGAACACCCCTTCGACGGCGACCAGCTCGAGGACGTCGTGGTCACGAGCGCCGGCACCTTCGTCGCCACCCAGAACGGCGAACTGCTCGCCCTTCGCTAACCGCTCCACGGATCGCGAACCACGCCATCCGTCGGCACCAGGCACCTCTGGAACCCCGCTCACGGGCGGCGGCCCGCACCCCGCGATAGCGTGGATTCAACCCCAACTCGCACACCTCGAGGACTTCGACTATGCCCTGGCAGACGCTCGGCACCCCGGCACCCGACCAGTTGGCCCACACCCGAGAGCAGCTCCACTGTGTCGCGCAGGTCGTGGCGAGCGTGCCGCGTTCGCTGGCCACACCACAGGACGATTGGAGCCACCATTCGTTCCAGTGGGACGCCCAACGGCAGGCGTTGCTCGGCGCAGAAATCCCCAGCGGCAACAACTTCCGCGCCGGCGTGCGCGTCGCCGACGGCACCGCGATCATCGTCGCCGCAGATGGCTCCGAGGTCGCCGCTCAACCAGCCCACGGACTGGCGATCGACGATCTCTTCGCTTGGCTGACCGAACAGGTGACAGCCCTGACCGGCGCCCCGCCACCAAAGCCACTCATCGAGGTGGAAGACGGCCTCCCCGAGCCGTGCGCCGCCGGACAGCGATTCGACCTCGGCGACACACCCGCACTCGCCGAGATCGCCCGCTACTACGAGAACTCGCACGCCGTGCTCCAGCAGATCGTCGCCTCGCATGACAACGCGGCCCCGGTCCGCACCTGGCCACACCACATGGACATGGCGACACTGATCAGCCTCGATCCCGGCGCGGACCCCGAGACCGCTCGCTCCGTCAGTTTCGGGATGCAGCCGGGGGACGGCTTCTACGCCGAGCCCTACTACTACAGCAGCCCATGGCCGTACCCCGAGGCTGGCGCCGAGCCGGCGCTGAGCGGCGGCGGCGCCTGGCGGACCGAGGGCTTCACTGCGGCGGTACTCGTCGCCTCGAATCTGGTCGACGCCGGCGACGCGACCGAGCAGGAGCAAGCGCTCGATGCCTTCGCCCGCTCCGCGATCGAGGGGAATCAAACCCTGCTGAGCTAAGAAATCGCTCAGTTTTCTATCACCAACGCCACTGGTTCGTGTGCCAATCCCTTTACTTGACGCGCGACTGACCGGAGACCGCCCGAATTGAGGGCACCCGCCCTCGGCGGCCCTCAAATCCGTTCCGATAACTAGTCGAGCCAATCAAGGCTCGCTGAACGGGGAGGGGGCGGCGGGTGGTCGCGGCACTCCGCGCGCGGTTGAGCGCTCGAATTCGCTGGAAGATCCTCGCGCCCTACCTGATGCTGTCCCTGATGCTGGCGGCGCTCGCGACCTACTTCGTGACCCGTACGGTCTCCGGTTCGTTCGAAGAGCGCTTCGTCAATCAGCTCGCCGAATCCGCTCGCGTGACGGGCGACGCGGTCGTTCGACGTGAACGCGCCCACCTCGAGGCGGTCCGAGCGGTTGCGTTCACCGCCGGCGCCAACGAGGCGGCCAGCTCCGCAAACGCAGATGACATCGCGGGCATCGTGCTACCGGTCGCGGCGAACAGCAGCACCGAGCTGATCGCCGTCTTCGGCATCGATCGGTCGCTGATCTACGCCGCTCGCCTCACCGAACCCGACACGCTCGAGTACGCGCCCGTCAGTGCCTCAGCCTTGGCAGCTGCTGACCTGCTGGTCCGCGCCGTCCTCGAAGGCGGGGATGACGAGCGCGGGGACAAATTCGCGGCGCTCGCGGTCGTTCCGGGAGGTCCAGCCCTCCTCACCGCGGGGCCGATTCGTGATGGCGATGACATCACCGGTGTCGTCCTCGTCGGCAGTCCGCTCTCCACGTTCCTTCTGGGCGTAAAGCACCAGGCGCTCGCGGACATCACCTTCTACGCTGCGACGGGCGAGCCACTCGGTTCGACGTTCGTCATCGATCAGGACTCGCAGCTCGAAGAAGCGCCCGTCGAGGAACTCCAGCCGGGGCTCTCCAATCCGCGGCGCACCTACCTCATGGCCGGTCGCCCGTTCCAATTCCTCTATGCCCCGCTCTACGTCCGCGGCGAGCCGATCGGCGTGATGTCAGTAGCGCTACCCACTGCCTTCGTCACGAGCGCCGACCAGACCACCCGTTCCCAGATGGCCGTCCTCTTCGGTATCGCCACGGTCGCGGTCCTGGTAATCGGTGTGGTGTTGTCACGGCTCCTCACGCTGCCGCTCGCGCGCCTCGTTCGCGTGGCCGCAGCCATCACGGCGGGCGACCTCACCGCCCGCTCGGGGATGACCAGCAGTGACGAGATCGGCACGCTCGCCACCACCCTCGACACCATGACCGACCGCTTGCAGCGCCAGCACCTTGGCACCATTCGCGCGCTGGTCACTGCGATCGACGCCCGCGACCCCTACACCCGCGGGCACTCGGTGCGGGTCGGGAACCTCTCAGTCGATCTTGGCACGGGACTGGGACTCTCCGACGCACAACGTCAGCACCTCCAGGTCGGCGGCTACTTGCACGACATCGGCAAGATCGGCGTCCGCGACGCGGTGCTCCTCAAACCGAGCAGCCTCAGCGTCGAAGAGCGCATGCTGATCGAAGAACACCCGCGCGTCGGCCTCGAGATCCTCGAGTCGGTGATGCTCCCCGCCGAGGTCTTGGCTGTGGTCGGACAGCACCACGAGCGACTCGACGGAACGGGCTACCCCTTCAAGCTCTCCGAGGAGGAACTGACCGTCTTCCCGCGAATCGCGGCGGTCGCCGACGTCTATGACGCGCTCACAACCGATCGCCCGTACCGCGCCGGTATGTCCACCCTCGACGCCCTCGCGATCCTCGGACGTGAGGCAGAGCAAGGCCTGCTCGATCCGGAAGTGGTTGCCGCCATGATCCGCGAGGCTGGCCGCTGGGAGGAACGCCTCCGAGACGACCCAGCACTCAAGGGCCTCGAACCAGCATCTGGCCTGTACATCCCGGCCAACACGGTACCGTCGCACGAGCACACTCACGGTCATGAGCACCCGCATGCCGCCGCTTAGCATCGCGCTCACCCGCGTCCGACGTGCCCTGTCGCTCACCCTCCTCCTGGCGCTGATAGCCGTCTCCGCCTTCGCCACGACGGTAGCCAGCGCGAGAGTCGCCGCGAGCGAACCGGAGAACACGTCGCTGCCGCTGGACCTCGGGTCCGTCTTGGTGGCCGACTACGGTCGCGGCTCGATCACCAACACGCTGCAGCCCTTACAGGCCGGTTTGATCGAGGCCGCCGCCAGGGATGAACGCGCCCTCGCGATCCCGCCACCGACGCCCGAGCCGGAAACGTCGACCGTATCCGACGATCGCCAGGTCGCACCGCTGGAAACACCCGCCAGTACGGCGGCGACTCCCGAGGCGACCTCCAGGCCAACATCAACGCCGGCACCCACCCCATTTCTCGCCCTCGCTGACGAGGGCGAGGACGTCTTCGTCGAACCCGGCGGCTGGATCGAAGCCCCGACCGCCGATGACTTCGCGGCGTCAGACACCCCGACCGCCGATGATCTCGCGGCCTCAGACACCCCGACCGCCGATGACCTCGCGGCGTCAGACACCCCGACCGCGACCCTCCCCACCGCGGCGCCAGATCCAACCCTGCCCACGCCCACGCCGACTCCCACACGGACCCCCGGTCCGACGCCCACGCCCGCACCGACGCCGGGCGTAGATGTGACGGCACCGACGCCGACAGCGACACCGACGCCAACACCAACACCGACACCGACACCGGTCGTAGATGTGACGGCACCGGTGGTCACCCCGCCTCCGGACCTCACGATCTATCTCGGCGGCGATCCAGATCCGGTGCCGGCCAGCCACCCGCTTATCGTCGCCTTCCTGGCAGCGGCGACTGCAGTCGACGACGTAGACGGACCGCTCCCCGTGTCGAATGACGCCCCTGGAGCCTTTTCGAAAGGCAAGACGTGGGTCGGATTTACGGCGACGGACAGTTCCGGAAATACGAGCGTCGAATGGGGAACGGTGCAGGTCAAGCCGTAGCCAGATGGGGGCACGGCCGACACTCGCGGCCGGGCGCCCGCCGGCAACGCCGACGACCTCTATGAGAGCCGACGGAACGGATAGTCTCCCGTCGTCATCGCGGTCACCACAGCTGCTCGCGCGTCGGACGCCCGCACCCCGTCGGCGAAGCCGCGAAGGTAAGGCCTAGTAGCAACCAGGAACGAAACTCCAGATCGTCACCCGACGTTCCGATGATCAAGAACTGCGGGCCGCGATCGGTTCCGCTGCGGCGCGCCCCTGAGCGCGCGCCCTGGGAGGTTTCGATGCGGAACGTCACATTCGCGCTGATCGCCGTCGCGGCCCTGTTGGCGGCCGCCTGCAGCAGCGGCTCCGACACGCCGGCGATCGAGGATGCAGCGCCGTCCGGTACGACCACCGAGACGGCGCCAGCCCCATCGATCGCCGACGTCGTCGCGAACGCCGAAAACTCCGAGGATGAAACGCCCGCGAATGGCTCAGCTGCGGGTAACAGCTCAAACCCGAGCGGCGGCACGAAGCCGGGCGGCGAGCCGGTCGGCGCGCAGCGACCGACCCAGCTCAAGCTCGACACGCCCGAACGACAGCGGCTCGTCAGCGCCATCGAAACCACCGACGGCCTCGAGTCCTACGAGTTCGAGTGGGCGATGGCGCTCCCCGCGATCGCCGAGGTCGGCACGCTGAGCCTGAACGGCTCTGGCGCGATGGACCCGATCAACGAGCGCTTCGCGATGACGATCGACTTCACAGACATGTTCGCCGCACTCGCCAACGCCGAGGACGCGACCGCCGAAGACCTCGACTTGATGAAGGCCTTCCTCGGCGATGACCCGATGGAAATGCGCTACGTCGACGGGATCGTCTACATCAACTGGTCGCTGTTCGCGCTACTGCTCGGCGCCGACACGCCGTGGATCGCGTTCGAGGATGAGACCGGTGCCGGTGGCTTTGACGCCCTGTCGGGGACCGGCGGCGCGCAGATCACCAGCCCGCAAGACGCGACCGCATTCCTCCAGGACGTCTGGGGTGTCGAGGAAGTCGGACGTGAGACCGTCCGCGGCGTCGAGACCACCCACTACCGAGGTGTGATCGACATGACGGTGCTGGGCGGCCTCAGCCCAGCCGAAATGAACGAACTCGAATCGGAACTCGGCGGCGCCAGCCTCGGCGACGTGTTCGGCGACTTCCCGGTCGACATCTGGATCGATGACAACGACGTGATGCGCCGCTTCGTCATCGAGATGGACTTCTCGGACTTCGGCACCGCGGGCGCCAGTGCGGAGGCGATCGTCGGCTCGATGATGATGAGCTACGAGTTCTTCAACATCGGCGGCGACATCAACGTCACCGCCCCGCCCGCGACTGACGTCAGCGAAGTCTCGGATTCGCTCTTCATGGACGGGTTCAGCCTCGGGAGCTAATCCGCCGCAACGGCTGATGACTGCAACAGGGCGGCGTCCTCCGGACGCCGCCCTGTTGTTTGGTCAGCATTCGACCGGCCGATAGCATGCGGGGAGCGGCCGACCGGCTCCCGGCCCTTCGGCCGCCCGGTCACGACAGCGAGCGCGGAGCGACGGCGTGACGAACGAGTACCCGACGAGCGACGAGCTCACCTTCCTCCGCGCCTACGACGACGCGACCCTGCGACAGATCGAGGTGGTCTCGGACGCCATCCTCGAGCGCATCTTCCGCACCGACGACAGCCACCGGGCGGTGCTTGCTGCCCAGCTCCTCGCCGAACTCGCCGAGGCCGCGCAACGTCTCGTCGCCGTCTGCACGGCGCTACGCGATCGCTCGATCCCCGTGGGGCGCGCGTTGCTGCGGCCGCTGCCCGGTTCCGAGGATTGGCGCACCTTCGCCGACGCGGTGACCGAGGCCCGCCCCGGGGACCTCGTCCGCGCAATGGGCCTCGACGAGACCGCAATCGACAGCGCCGCCGAGCTGGCCGGAGTGACCGATCTCGCACGCCACGCCGAGGTGATCCGGGTTCACGAGGCGGGGCCGCCAGTCGCCATTCTCGAACCCGGCGACCCCATGCTGCTCGTGCTCGTCGGTCACGATCGCGCCAGTGAGCGCTGCGAGCTGCGCGTGCCGCTCAGCGAACCGCGTGTGATCGGCCTCGCCGACGCGACCGGCCACCTCGTCGCGATGGCTCGGGACTTCCTCCTGACACATATCGAACTCCGCGAGGAGAGCGTCGCTGAGCACAGCTAGCCGGATCGGCAGCCTGATCCCCCGCCGGACGAAATCCGGTCGCGCGGCCGTCGAAGATGCCCAGCTCCAACACGGCCACTCCACGATCAGCTACCAGATCCGCCGCAGCCCACGACGCCACAAAACGATCGAGATCCGCCTCGAGGATGGAGCCGTCATCGTCGCTGCTCCCAACCGGGCCAGTGCCGAGGTGATCGACGCGTTCGTGCTGAAACGCGCGGAATGGATTCTCAAGCAGCAGGCCGCCGACCGGGCACGCCCGCCACCGCGTCGCTTCGTCGGCGGCGAATCCGTCCCGTACCGCGGCCGTGACGTGCCGATCGCCGTCGAGCGATCGGATGTGAAGGAGGTAACCCTCCGATTCAACCGCTGGACGTTTGAGATCGGCGTGCCGCCAGCGATCTCAGAAGCCGACCGGCGCGACCAGATCGTCCAGCTGCTCGAACGCTGGTTCCGCGCCCGCGCCGAGGAGCGAATCGTCGCGCGCGTCGAGCATTGGAGCAGCGTGATCGGACACCATCCGAGGCAGGTGCTCATCCGCAACCAGCGACGGCGCTGGGGGAGCTGCGGCGGCGACGGCACGCTCCGCCTGAATTGGCGATTGATCCTCGCGCCGCCGGCGCTCCTCGACTACGTCGTCGTGCACGAACTGGCGCACCTCGCGGTACGCGACCACTCTGCGGCTTTCTGGTCCGAGGTGGCCCGGGTCATGCCCGATCACCGCGAACGGCGCTCCGCGCTGCGGGCATTGGGGCCCTCGCTCACCCTCTAGTCGCGGCGGTCCCCGGTCAGGCGTCCGCCCGAGTCCGGGACGATCCGACAACCGTCTCGAGGAATGCCAGCGCGCGCCCCGGCGCCCACGCCCGCGGTCGCCCGCGCTGCCAGTACCCGCAATGCCCACCCGATGACGGATGCTCGAACTGCACCGGGTGTCCCGAGGGCGTCCGGTACGCCTCGAACGACTCGAGACGCACGATCGGATCGTCCGCGGCCGACAAGATCAGGCTGGGCACCGTCACCGCTCCCAGACGCGGCCCGGAGCTGGCCACCTCGTAGTAGCTGTCAACATCCGGCTGACCGGCATCCGGCACCGTGTACAGCTCATCGAAGCGCCGCACGCTGCGCAGCTGCCACCAGCGCGCGTCCGGTCCTGGCACATCGCGGACCGCCCGGATCCGATTCAACAGCCGGCACAACGACTGCGTGTACTTCAGGTGATACGGCAGATTGATCGGCCGCTGAATCGCTCGGTTCGCGGCATGCAGATCGACCGCCGGGTTCACCGCGACGATCGCGTCCGCATCGCAGTCCGCCCCGGCCTCCGCTGCATGGAGCAACGCCTGATTCGCACCGAGCGAGAACGACACGACCGCGTACGGCCGGGGCAGTCCCTCCGCCGCGAGTGCCGCGAGCACGTGCCCGATGTCGTCGCTCTGCGTGGCGTTGTACAACGTCGAGGCCAGCGCCTCGGTACCGCCACAGTTCCGCAAACTGAGCCGAGCGACGTGCCAGCCGGCTGCCAGCGCCTGCACCGCCGTCCGCCGAGAGTCCCCCGACCGCGCCGACCCGCCGAGGCCGTGCACCGTCAGGACCGTGCCCCGCACCGGCCGGCTGTCTGTCCTGCTCACCAGTAGCTCGACCGAGGATCCGTCACCGGCTTCGGACGCCGCCTCGACCTCGATCACGACCCGTCGCGAGGGCGGCTCGGGCGGCAGCGGGAACAGCGCCGGCGCGATCGTCTGCAGGTGACCGCCGGGCAGCCACCGCGCCGGACGAAACGGCTTCTCCTCGGTCACGGGAGCGTCGGGTACGGTGCGGTGTGCCATCACGGATCATGATGGCACGAGCAACAGGCCCGCGAGATCGACGGAACGGACAGCAGTCGTGCGTTACATCATCTACGGCGCCGGAGCGATCGGCGGCGGCATCGGCGTCCTGCTGCACCGCCACGGCCACGAGGTCGTGCTGATCGCCCGCGGCGAACATCTGGCGCGGATGATGACCGACGGCCTGACCGTCCGGACCCCCACCGAGACATTCACCGAACCGGTGACCGCCGTCGATCACCCGGCTGAGATCGCGTTCCGCGAGGACGACGTCGTTCTGCTGACCACGAAGTCGCAGGACAGCATCGAGGCGCTCGAGACACTCCGTGCGATCGCTGGTGCCGATATCCCGGTGATCTGCGCACAGAACGGCGTCAACAACGAACGCGAGGCCGCCCGCCGCTTCGCTCGCGTCTACGCCATGTTGGTCTGGATGCCCTCCACGTTCCTCGAGCCCGGCGAGGTGGTCCTCCACGGCACCCCGGTCAGCGCGTGGCTGGACGCCGGCGTTTACCCGACCGGCCTCGATCCGCTGATCGAGCAGGTCTGTGCGGACATCAACGCAAGCGGGATGGCCTCGAAGCCGGATCCGCTTCCGATGCGCGCGAAGTACGGAAAGCTCCGCAGCAACCTCAACAACGCGATGGACGCACTGATCGGCAACGAGAGCCGCCGCGGTCCCGTCGTCGCGCGCATGGTCGAGGAAGCCGAGGCTTGTTTCGCCGCCGCGGACATTGACGTCGCATCAGTCGAGGAGCTGAGCGAACGCTACAGCGCCGTGATGTCAGAGGGCGTCGTCGTCGGTTACGAGCGCCAGGGCACCTCCGCCTGGCAGAGCCTCGCCCGCGGCCGCGGCATCGAGGCCGACTACCTCAACGGCGAGATCGCCCTCATCGGCACCCTCCACGGCATCCCCACCCCGTACAACCGCGCCGTCCAGGTGCTATCGAACGCCGCCGCCCAGCGCGGCGACCCGCCCGGCACGGGAAACGAAACCGTGATCGCCGCCTACGCCGAGCAGCTCGCCGCCGGCGATTAACCATCCCAGCCGTGGCAGTTGACGCCCGACCAGGCCGGCCACACGCTCCACGAACCGAGGCCGGGGGACGTCGCCATGAACCAGCATGACCGCATCGCGAAGGTGATCGAGGAATACGACGCCCAGGGCATCCACAGAACCGCCACCCTCGTCGATGAACAATCGGCACACTGGCTCGCCGACCAGGTCCGCGCGATCGGCCTCGAGCCCGTACTCGAGGGCTACGAGATCAACCGCCTCGACCCCGGCGACTGCTACCTCGAAGTCGCGGGCCGGCGCATCGACGGCGTCCCCTTGTTCGACTCCACGCACACTGACGCCTCGGGCGTCCGCGGTCGCCTCGCCCTCCCCGAGGCCTCAGGCGACGGGCGCGCGCCGATCCGCCTCCTCGAAGGCGGGCACCGCACGGCCACCGTTCGCGAAGCGCGCGAAGCCAACGCCGCCAGCGCCCTCGTAGTCCTCACCACCGGCCACGGCGCCACCAACTTCAGCAGCGGATCAAAGCCGGGCCTGGCACTCCTCAACGCCTTCGATTTCGACGCCCCGTTCGGACCGCCGGCGCTCCAGGTCAGCAGCACCGAGGGCGACTGGCTTCGGGCGCAGGCCGAGGCCGGCGAGGAGATCGCCGTCGTCGCCCATGCCGAACGCACCCGCGCCACCGCCTATAACGTCACGACCGAGCTTGCCGGAGCCGACCCCTCGCTCATGCCCCTCGCCGTGAACACCCCGCGCAGCGGCTGGTGGGAGATCGCCGCGGAACGAGGTGGCGGCATCGCCTGCTGGCTCGAAGTCATGCGCTCCGTCGTCGAATCAGGTTCGCCGCGCCGCGTCTTCTTCAGCGCCAACACCGGCCACGAGCTCGGCTTCTCGGGCACCGACGCCATCCTCGACAACCACCCCGAGCTCACCACTGGAGCCACCTGGCTCCACTTCGGCGCCAACATCGGATCCGCCAGCGGCAACCAGGGCAACCTCGCCGCCTCAACCGAAGCGCTCCGCGCCGTCGCCGAGCCCGAGTACGCCCAGGTCGACCGCCCGATGCGCCACGTGATCGGAGAAGCCGGCGGCGGCGAGATGGCCACCATCCACCGCCGGGGTGGCCGCCAGTACCTGGCCCTCACCAACGACAACGCCTTGTTCCACATGCGCGAGGACCGCTACCCCGACAACGTCGACGTCGACCTCGTCACGCAGTTCGCGGCCGCCTCACAGCGAATCGCCCAGTCCCTCGCAGCCCACCTCCCGGCCGACGTCGACGCCTAGTCGAGCGGCGGACGGTTGCACCCGACGATGACCCTCGAAACACCGCGTCTCCTGCTCCGCCCCATCATCAGGGAGGACCTCGGCCACCTCGTCGCGCTCGACAACGACCCCGAGGTCATGCGCCACATCAACGGCGGCCTCCCCGTGACCCGCGAGGTCTTCGAGGCCGAACTCCTCCCCACCTTCCTCGAGATCGACGCGCGGTCACCGGCGCTCGGCTTCCACGCCGTCTGCGATCGATCGTCCGAGGACTTCCTCGGCTGGGTCAGTCTCCGCTTCACCGGCGACGACCATCGCGAAGCCGAACTCGGCTACCGCTTCCGCCGCGAAGCCTGGGGCCACGGCTACGCCACCGAAGCCGGCCGCGCCCTTATCGACCTCGCCTTCGCTGAGCCCTCGATCCACCGGATCATCGCCACGACCTACGAGCACAACGCCGCCTCGCGACGCGTCATGGATAAGCTGGGCCTCACGTTCCGCCGCAGCTTCCGCCCCACCCTCGAGGAGATCGCCGCCGTCGGCACCTCCCTCCAGGGCAGCCTCGAGGTTTGGGCCGGCGACGACGTCGAATACGCGCTTGTTCGAGCCGATTGGCAGCGTGATCGCGCCACCTAGCCCGTGCCCACCGCGATTGCTACGCTCTCGCCGAACGGACAGATCGAGGAGTACGCATGGGCTGTCCCGTCCACATCTGGGTCCCAATGGCAGCGGCAATCGCACCAGCCGCGACCATGGCGCGTCACAAGCTGCGCATGCTCCTCCCAACTCGAACGCCGAACGAGAACCCCGCCGACCACCTCGCCGAAATGACCCGCTGGTCGCCAGTCACCCCGACCACTGACGCCCCCGCCGACTGAACGCCGTCCCACCTCACCACCGATGACCGAGGCCAACGCCGTCTTCGTGCCGCGCGGCGACGCGATGCTCCCGACCCCGCTCGCCGCCAGCGCCTGGGGCCCCGACGTCCTCCACGGCGGCCCCGTCGCCGCGTTGATAGCCCGCGCCGCGGAGCGCGCTCTTCCAGATGACAGCGCGGCGGAGCGCGCTCTTCCCGATGACGTCCATACCGAGGGCGAGATGCAAGCCTCGAGGCTCACCGTCGATCTCTTCCGCGCCGTCCCGAGGGCACCGCTTCACACCGACGTCGAACTCATCCGCAAGGGCCGACGCGTCATCGTCGCCCGCGTCTCCGTACTGCACGACGGCCTGGAGGTGACCCGCGGGCAGGTCCTCTTCCTGCGCCGCACCGAGGGCCCCACGACCAGAACCGAGGCCGCACCGCCCGGCCCGGACGGCCTCGAAACCTTCGAGGGGCTCAGCCGCGGCGCCCCGCTCCCGCCCGGCCGGCACGGCGGTTACCACACCCTCGTCGAAACCCGCTGGCCGGCCCCCGACCAGCTCGCCGGCACCCCGCTCGAGGCCCAACCACCGGGCTCCCTCGTCTGGGTCCGCGTCCCCTTCCCGATCGTCGAGGATGAAGAACCCACCCCCTTCCAACGCCTCGCCGCCGTCTCAGACTTCGGCAACGCCCTCGCCAACTACGCCGCCGACTGGCACGACCCGGACCAGCGCAAGATCGCCAGCTACATCAACGCCGACATCTCCATGCACCTCCTCCGCCCACCCGAGGGCGAATGGCTCGCCCTCGTCGCCGACCGCTCCACCCACCTCGACGGCGTCGGCCTCGTCGAAGTCAGCCACTTCGACCACCGCGGCCACTACGCCCGCAGCGCCCAGGCCCGCCTCGCCAACGACCGCTAGCCCGCCTCCATCTCGCTGCCTCCGCAAGCGCCAAACAGCTGACCGCAGCCGGGGCAAACGGGCCGCCCCGAGCGCGTACGAAACGGTGATGTACCAGCCACCCGACGCACACGGGGCGACAGCAGATCCGGTGCGGGGTCGCCAGGGGCGGTAGCCCCTGGCCTAGCAGGGCGGGCCCCGCCCGTAGGGCGATCGAGAGAGTTGGGTGGGACCTACTCAACTCTGCAAACAACGCCGAAGGCAGCCCGGCGCCATCCGTCTGGCCAGTTGCATGCCGGATTGCCTTGCTTGACATGTGACTATTCAGTCACCTATTAACCACAACGTGGAACCGATCTTCAAAGCCCTCAGCTCCCCCGCACGCCGCCTCCTCCTCGACTCCCTGTTCGAGGACGACGGCCAAACGCTGGGCGACCTGGCCAACCGCCTCGAGATGACCCGGTTCGGCGCGATGAAGCACCTCGCCGTGCTCGAAGACGCCACCCTCGTCGTCACGAGGCGATCCGGCCGCGAGAAGCTCCACTACCTCAACCCGGTGCCAATCCGCGAGCTATCTGACCGCTGGATCGCCAAATACGCCGAGCCCTGGCTCAGCGCCCTCACGTCACTCAAACAAGAACTGGAGTCCAACATGACCATCGCCACAGCCGAGGCCAACGGAGTTCCCGAGGGCGACAGACACCTCTACCAGATCTTCATCCGCGCCACGCCCGAGCAAGTCTGGGCCGGCATCACCGACGGCGCGCTCACCAAACGCTACTTCCACGACACCACCATCGAATCCACCTGGCAGCCCGGCGCCGACGTCGTCTATCGCAACCCAGACGGCAGCATCGCCGTCGAAGGCGAAGTCCTCGAGGCCACCCCCCACACCCGCCTCGCCTACACCTGGCACGTCCTCTACAACCCGGCCGCCGCAGCCGAGGCCCCCTCGAGAGTCACCTGGGAACTCGAGCCGATGGGCGAGACCACCAAACTCACCATGGTCCACGACCGCTTCCCCGAGGCTTCCGTCGTCTCCCCCGAAGTCGGCCCCGGCTGGCACCCACTCCTCAGCAGCCTCAAGTCCCTCCTCGAAACCGGAGAGCCGCTGAACCTGTCCACCGAGGCCTCATCGGCCGCAGCAACCGCAGGCGCAAAGCCCGAGATCACCAAGCGACAACTCCAGGTCCTTCGGCTCGTGGCCGCCGGACGAACCAACGGGGACATCGCGACCGAGCTGATCATCTCCTCACGCACGGTCGAAAAGCACATCAGCACCCTGATGACGGGGCTCGGCGTGACGACTCCTGCCGAGGCCATACGAAAGGCGACCGACCTCGGTCTCCTCTAATTCCCGGCGACCAGCCTTCACCCGCTCTGTCGTCTCCCCGAGTCGCCCCCGGCGGGCACCCGCCGCTCGGTAGCCTGAAGTCCCTCCTCGAAACCGGCGAACCGCTCACCTTCGAGCTTGTCTAACTCCAAACTCACCGGTGGCGATCCGATCGAGGGAGGTATCGGCAGGACGCAAGGGAATAGTCGCTCACGAGCGCAACGCCGAGGACGACTTCCGGCTACGGTTTGAGTACGACGTCTTCGAGGCCGGCGGAGAAACGCAGACGTCCGGCTGCAAGGAACTCGCCGACGCATGGTGCTGCGTAGGAGCGGTGCTGGGGTGAACGCCACGATGGATCTCGAAGCCCACCCGCGAGGACCGTATCTGTTCCAGCCCGACGCAGTGCTCGAAACCTCCACCCCCAGGCGCGCAGGCGCACGGTGAGAAGCCACGGTGCAAGGCACCCGATGCTCACGAGGAAGACTGCCACCCGCCGCCGCCAGGACTCCCGTAGGTTCCGAGGGCCAAGCCGGCTTGGAGGGGTCTCGGGGACACCCTGTCCCCGAGCGGGG
>Ga0315338_1000943_pt1 | contig 46236 bp, 25 predicted proteins | sample ASW8metaG_FD_204518 | JGI IMG/M metagenome (GOLD analysis project Ga0315338, IMG submission 204518) | Ammonia-oxidizing marine archaeal communities from Monterey Bay, California, United States - ASW #8 | ecosystem: Environmental > Aquatic > Marine > Coastal | place: USA: California | collected... | reverse complement strand
CGATACGGTGTCGATCCCCAACAGCTCTCTCCATAAGTCGAGGAGCACGGTCTCGGTGCTGCTCGCGCTCGGGGAGTCGTCCGGCTCCGTCCCGGTTGCGATGGGTGATACCGGATGGGCTCGATCGGCGAGCCGCTCGAGGCGTAGCTCATCCAGGCCACGAGTCGATACGAGCACCTGTTGAAAAGGTGCGTCGAGGATGCGGCTGAAAGCCTCGATGCCCTCTTCTGTCGACATACCGTCGAGCAGAATCGACTCGGGTGTCCCGCCCCGCGCGAGAGCGGATTCGGCCGCGAGTCCGACCTCGCGCCACGCACCCCAATCGATGGAGATCGTGCGCTTCGCGATGCCGGCGGGAGGTGCGACCGCGAACATGTCTTGAAAATTGCTGACGGCGCAGTAGTCCGTTTGTCCTGGACCTCCGAGCGCAGAAACGAGCGACGAGAACAAAACCAGGAAGTCGAGCTCGATGCCGAGCTCGGCCAGGAGCTCCGAGAGCACGAGGGTGCCCTTTAGCTTTGGCCGAAAAACGCGGTCGACGCTCTCCCGGGTCTTCCACTGGAGCGCTCCGTCGTCGAGGACGAGCGCGGAATGGATTACCCCTTCGAGCGTTCCATGCTGGGCGACGATCTGCGCTAGCACCGTGTGCATGCGGTTGCGGTCGGCGACATCCGCGGCGACGACCTCTACTTCGGCGCCGTAGGATTCCAGCTCCGCGAGCTTTCGCACCTGCGCGTCGACCGTCGGCTCGAGCCCGATAGCCAGGTTTTGTGGGATCTCGGAATCAGTGGTTCCGATGATGAGCCCCGCGTCCGTCAGTCCTCGCTCCGATGGCGCCTGTGGATAGCTAGCGACATCGTGGAAGCCGGCGCGACGCATCACATCGTCCCATGCGTTCAAGTCCAAGAGCGGTGTGCTGACGCGCCACTCGTCCTCGAAGGCCCACCACCCGTCCGTAAGGCCCCAAACGAGGTCGACCCAGCGGGAGGGCATCACGCTCTCGAGCAACGCCACCGAGCCACCCGGCGAGAGCAGCGTTTTCAAGTAGCCCGTCGTCCGCGCCACGTCCGACGTCGCGTGCACGACGTTGAAGCCGAGCACGAGGTCGAAGTGACTTGCGGGATAGCCCTGTGCCACCGGTGGCCGTGAAATGTCGAGCACGCCACATCGCACGAAGTCGAAGCCGTGCTCGGCGAAACGCTTGTCGGCGTTGACGACGAAGGACGTACCCACATCCGTGAACCGGTACTCGACGTTTTTGCCCGCGAGGATGGGGAGAAGCGATTCGGTGAGCCGTCCTTCGCCCCCGCCGACCTCGAGAATCCTCAGCGGCGCGGGACCATCGCGCTCCGCGATACGCTCGACGAGGCGTTGCACGAGCCGCCGATAATCGTCGACCAGGGAATGCGTCTCGACCGTGTCGATGGCGGCGTCGAAGAGGGGGCGCCCCTGCTCACCGTAGAGGGCGCCGATCGCAGGTGCCTCACCGGAGAGAACGGTGTCCCACTCACGTGCACAATGGCCGAGAAGATCGACGATCGATTTGAATCCCGGATGTGTCGATACGACCGTGCTCTCGAGCGAGTCCACATCGACGGGGTCGCGGTCGAGTCGCCGAAACGTTCCGTCGGATGTCTCCGCACGCCCACCGTCGTACAGCACCCGGAGCATCGTGTCGAAGTATCGCCTTAGCTTTGGCTCGACTCCGAGTCGCGTCCGGAGCGTCGACACGTCCTCGTCTTGCGAGGCCGACACGCCGCGGCGTTCAAGGAAGCTCAGAACGTGCGCTTCGCAGAGGGCATCGAGGCTCTCCATGAGGCCCGTAACCGCTGACATCGGTGTGGCCGAAGAGTCGAGGCGGATGCGGCGTTCTTGCTCACCGAGATAGGCATCGTCGTCTCCGAGCCTGAAACCCCTAGGCGCGATAAAGTCGTTCCAGGTGGCTCGCGGCGGAAACTCTCGTCGGGAGGTCAGTGTGATTTTCGGCGACTCGAGCGTGCGCGCCAGGTGCTCCGCGACCGCGAGACCGACGCCGCCCAGACCACCCGTGATGAGGTACGCCCCGTCTTGCTTCAAGCTGCGACCTGTCGCCGGCTCCAGCGCCAGCGACTCGAAACATGGCTCCCAAACCAAGCCTCCGCGAAGAGCGAGGATGGGAGTTTCGTAGGTCTCCTGGAGCGCCTCTACCCATCCTGGTGGCAGCGCTCCCTCCTCCGGCCAGATCACGTCGAGTTGCCGGGCATCGATGAAGGGGTACTCGATCGGAACGTTGCGACACACTCCTACGAGCGTCGCTTTCTCCGCACACACGGACTCGTCGCCGGTGACGCGGTGCACCTGGCTCGTCATCAGCGTGAGCTTGCGATCGGCCGCTTGTCGTGCCTCGCTCCAAGCCTGGACGAGATACATCACGCTGAAGAAGCCTCGACGCTGGATGTCATCGACATGCGTGAGCCCGCCGGTGACCACGCTGTCCGGCTCGAGGGAGAACATGTGAACGACGTGGTCGATGTCTCGTCCGTCGTCGAGCGTGCGGAAGAGCTCGAGGTAGTCGTTCGCATCGCCGGGGTCGATGGTGAACTCGCCGGTCGACGCGCGGTCGAAGCCCGCGCCCATCGAGACGCGCACGACGTCGTCTCCGCGCGATTCGAGCTCGTTTGCGATCGCCGTCCCCATTGCGTGGGCGTCGAGAAAGAAGAGCCAGCGAGTCGAGCCGGAGCTATCCTCGCTCTCCGTCCGGTATCTTTGAGGACGGCGCTTCCATGTTGTCGCGACGAACCAGTCGTCGAAGTCGAGCCGCGACGTCGACGCCTCTTGATTGTCCTCGGAGACGAGTGGCGCTGTTTCAGGTAGCCAGTACCTCTCACGTTCGAACGGGTAGGTGGGTAGTGGCACGCGTCGATGTGGCCGGCGCGGCCCCAATTCGCTCCAGTCGAGGCTTCCGCCGGCCGACCACAGTTCCCCGAGCGCCTCGAGCAGGACCGTCACGTCATCCTCGGTCTGCGCGGGATGTCTCGTGGAAGACCAAACGCGCGCTCGGTTGCCCAAACTGCTGTGTCGGCGGACGTAGCCCGATAGACTGCGTCCCGGCCCGACTTCGACGAGCAGCGGTGTCGACGAAGCCACGACGGCTTCGAGACCTTCGGCAAAGCGCACCGGCTCTCGAATGTGGCGGCCCCAATACGCTGGATCGCATGCTTGCTCCGGCTCGATCCATGTCCCCGTCACGTTGGAAACGAAAGGGATGTCGGGCGCTGACAGCTTTCGTTTCGAGACTTCTTCCGCGAAACGGTCCACGACCGGCTCCATCATGCGCGAGTGAAATGCGTGCGACGTGCGAAGTCGCTTCGTCTCGAGCCCCTTCTCCCGGAGCTCTCGCTGCAGCTCCTCGATCGCATCGAAGCTACCTGAAACGATCGTGCTCGAGGGCTCGTTGATCGCGGCGACGGAGATGTCTCTCCCTCGGAGGTGGTCGGAGAGGCTGTCTTCACCCAGAGGCACGGAGAGCATCGCGCCACGAGGGAGGTCGCCCATCATTCGGCCCCGTGCGGCGACCAATGAGAGCGCGTCCTCGAACGAGAAAACGCCTGCGATACAAGCAGCCACATATTCTCCGACGCTGTGTCCGAGCATTGCGACGGGTTCGATGCCGCACCGCCTCCACAGGCGCGCGAGCGCGTAGGACACCGTGAAGATGGCGGGTTGGGTCACGTGCGTCGCGTCGAGCCGCGCCGCGCCGTTGCCGTCCTCGGCGAACAACACGTCGCGCAGATCGGTGTCGAGCGCAAGTCGGAGCCGCTCCGCCGCCACGTCGATGTCCGCGGCGAAGTCGCGGTCCCACCGGTAGAGATCTCGCGCCATGCCCGGATATTGCGAGCCCTGACCCGGGAACAGAAAGGCGAGCTTCGCCGGTCGCACTAGAGGCTTCGGCGGGGGTGGTGGCACGGCGAGCCGTTCGATGGCTTCGCCGACGTTGCGAGAGACGATCGCGTGCCGGTGTGAGAGCGGCGTGCGTCCTTGGTGTAGCGTCCAGGCGACGTCTGCGAGATTGACGTCACTCGATTGCTCCAGATGGCGACCGAGGCGGCTCGTGGTGCGCCCGAGAGCGGCGTCGCTCTTGGCGGATAGAACGAGGAGCTGGGGTGCCTCGGAAAGTGGGGCGCTCTCTCGCGCCGGAGCTTCCTGGATCACCGCGTGCGCGTTCGTTCCCCCGATCCCGAATGCGCTGACCCCGGCGCGGCGAGGCTCGCCTTTCTCCCCGGACCACGATCTCAGCTTCCGGTTCACGTAGAACGGGCTCGAATCGAGATCGCTCTTCGGATTCGGCTCTTCGAAATGAAGACTCGGCGCAATGGTGCCGTCGCGGACGCTGGAAACCGCCTTGATGAATGCAGCGATTCCGGCCGCGGCGTCCAAATGGCCGAAGTTTGATTTCACCGAGCCCAATGCGCAGAACTGTTTTCTCTCGGTTTCCTCACGAAACGCCTCGGTGAGAGCCGCTACCTCGATCGGATCTCCGAGAATCGTTCCCGTTCCGTGAGCCTCGATGTAGCCTACCGAATCCGCGGCGACTCCCGCGACGAGGAGCGCCGATCGGATAACCTCTGCCTGTCCTTCGATCCGCGGAGCGGTATAGCCGACTTTGGTCCCGCCATCGTTGTTGATCGCCGTGCCCTTGACGACGGCGTGGATGAAATCGCCATCGTCCAACGCGTCTTGCAAGTTCTTGAGCACGACGAGTCCGACGCCGCTGCCGGGTATGCAGCCCGCAGCGCGTGCGTCGAAGGCGCGGCAGTGGCCGTCGGGTGAATAGGCGTCCTCGTCGTGGAAGATGTAGCCGGCTTTCTGGGGGAGCCGTAGTGTGACGCCTCCCGCGAGTGCCATCTCGCACTCGCCACCGATGAGCGCCTGGCACGCCATGTGGACCGCAACGAGCGACGTGGAGCAGGCCGTCTGGACGACGACACTCGGTCCTTCGAGGTTCAGCTTGTAAGAGACCCGCGTTGTCAGAAAGTCCTTGTCATTGACGAGGATCGACTGATAGTCCGGTTCTCCCGTCGGCGTCGGCGTGGCGCCGAGGACATGTTTGATGAAGTAGTGATTCAGCCCGCTCCCGGCGTAGACGCCGATCCGTCCGTCGAATCGATCGGGTGCATGCCCGGCGCTCTCGAGGGCGTGCCATGCCGTCTCGAGAAACAATCGCTGTTGGGGATCCATGAGAGTGGCTTCACGCGGGCTATAGCCGAAGAAGCCGGCATCGAATCGGTCCGCGTCCTCGATGACCGCGCGCGCTCTGACATAGTTGGGGTTTTCCAGGGTCTCCGCGCGCACGCCCGCGTCGACGAGCTCTTGCTTCGAGAAGAACGTCGTGGACTCGACGCCGGCCTGTACGTTCTCCCAGTACGCGTCGACGTTGTCGGCGCCCGGGAACCGGCCGGCCATTCCGACGACGGCGATGTCGGCTCCGTCGGGAGCGTCGTGCGAGCTGTCTTCCGTCACGGTGTCTTTTTCTTCCGGCCGCGCCGGCGTGCTCGCTGCTCTCGGAGTCGTTGCTGTCCTGCAGTCAACGCTCGCGCGTGATCTTCTTCCGTCGCGGTCGAAGGGGCCGCGCTCTCACCTTCGAGATGGGCTGCCAGCGTTTTGATCGTGGGGTGTTTGAACATGTCGAGGACCGCGACGTTCGGGTCCACCGTCTCTTTCAGTTTTGCGTTGACTCGAGCCAAGAGCAGGGAATTGCCTCCGATCTCGAAGAAGTTGTCGTCGACGCCCACATCCTCGATGTCGAGAACTTCACACCAAACCGCGGCGATCTTTTCTTCGGTGTCGCCCGTCGGCGATGCGCGGGGCGCGTCCCCGGGGAGCTCCCTCGAGGGCCGCGGCAGAGCGTTCCTGTCGATCTTTCCGTTGGCGGTAATCGGCCACCCTTCAAGGACGACGAAGGCGGACGGCACCATGTACTCCGGCAGCCGGTTCTGCAGATGTTCTCTGAGTGCCGTCGTGTCGAGGCCATCCTGGTGCGCAATGACGTAGCACACCAGGCGACGCCCGGAAAGTTCCTCTTCTGGCGCCACGACGATCGTTTCGGTGACGCCATCGTGCTCGAGGACGACGGCTTCTACCTCGCCGAGCTCTATACGGAACCCGCGGATCTTGACCTGAAAGTCGAGGCGTCCGAGGTAGTCCAGCGCGCCGTCCTCCCTTCTCTTCACCCGGTCCCCGGTGCGGTACATGCGGGCCGAAGGCTCGGAGGAGAACGGATCCTCGAGGAAACGCTCGGCCGTCAGCTCGGGGCGATCGAGGTAGCCTCGCGCGAGCGCCGAGCCACCGAGATACAGCTCTCCCGGTATACCCACGGGAACGGGACGCTGGTTCGAATCCAAGACATAGGCTTGCGTGTTCCGAATCGGTGTCCCGATCCCCGGGGTCGCGTCGGACGCCTCACACGCCTCGAACGTGGCCCAGATCGTCGACTCCGTTGGTCCGTACAGGTTGAAGAATCGTCGCCCCGGAGCCCAGCGCTCGACCAATTCGGATGGGCAGGCCTCGCCCGCGACCGTGATGACGCGAAGATCGGGCAAGCTGGCGGTCGGGACGTTCATGAGGGCGGAAGGCGGAAGCGTGACGATGTTGATGGCTTCGTCGCGAAGCTTCGCTAGCAGCGGCTCTCCCGGGAGGAGCGTATCGCTCGACCCTAGATGAAGGCTGCCGCCCGATGCGAGCGCCATCACCGTGTCGAAAACAGCCGCGTCGAAACTGATGGAAGCGAATTGGAGGCATCGCCACCCCGGCCCCACACCGAAGTGCCGCTGCTGCTCGAGGGAGAGCATCGAGAGCCCGCGGTGGTCGACCATCACCCCTTTGGGCTGGCCGGTCGAGCCGGACGTATAGATGATGTAGGCGAGATCCTCCGTCCGGGCCGGACCCGGGTCGTGAACGGCTCGCTCTCCGATGCGCTCGCCGTCGGCGTCGACGCGGATGATCGTTCCCGAGAACTCCGGTAACTTGGGTAGAAGTGTCTCGGATGTCACGAGCAGCGCGATTCCGGAATCCTTCATCATGAAATCGACGCGCTCGCGGGGATAGCTCGCGTCGAGCGGCAGGAAAGAGCCGCCGGATTTGAGGATGCCCAACATTCCGACGATGAGATCGACGGAACGCTCGAGGCTCAGGCCGACGATCGTATCGGTGCGGACGCCTTGGTCGATGAGGTGGTGCGCGAGCTGGTTGCTCCTCCGGTTGAGCTCGCCGTAGGAGAGCGCGGTCTCGCCGTTGACCACGACCGCGATCGCGTCCGGGTCCCGCTCGACATGAGCTTCGAAGCGCTGCGGAAAACCGATCCAGGGCTCATCCGCTCGAGTGTCGTTCCATTCGCCGAGAGCGTGTTTCTCGGCCGCAGTCAAAAGCTCGAGCCCGGACACTTCGACATCGGGCGCGCGCGTCGCGCTGTCCACGAGCTGCTGAAAATGACCCGCGAAACGCTGGATCGTTGTGGCGTCGAAGAGATCGACGTCGTAGTCGAAATAGCCCGAGATGGCGCCATCGACTTCCGCGAATAGAAGGATGAGATCGAACTGTCCCTCATGCTGTGCGGTGAAAGGAAGTGCCTTCAGGCTGAGATCGCCCAAGGCCATCGTGGAGCCCTCTCTGCCGAGGATGAACGAGCTGATGCCCTCTTCTTCGAGCTGCTGCGCCTTCTCGAAAACGAACAGGACCTGGAAGAGTGGCGAGTGACTCTCGCTTCGCCCGGGCGCGAGCTCGTCGACGAGCATCGGGAACGGGTAGTCCTGATGATCGAACGCGTCGAGCATCGTCGAGCGTGCGTCCCTCAAGAGCTTCCGGAACGTCGCGTCCTCCTCGATATGGGCTCGGAGGACGAGCGGGTTCGCGAGATAGCCGACGATGTTCTCGAGCTCGGTGCGAGATCGCCCCGAGGACAGCGTCCCGATGAAGAACTCCTGTTGGTCGGCGTAGCGCGCGAGCAACATCTGAAACAATGTCGCGAGCGCCATCTGAAGCGTCGCGCCTTCCGCTTGGAGCAAACTTTTGAGCGCCGCGGTGCTCTCCGGTCGTAACTCGAATCGGTGGGATTCTCCGAGACGGCGCTGCTCGCGAGCCCGCTTCTTGGGATGCGGGAGTGCCAATGGCTCGACGTGGCCCTCGAGGGTCTCGAGCCAAAACGTGCGGAGTCGGCCCCCTTCATCGCTACTCAGCAGCTCTTTCTGGCGTCGCAGGTAATATCGGAAGTCATGCTCGATGGGAGGCAGCACGGGCTCCCGGTCCGCGATCCGCGCGCCGTAAAGCTCTCGAATCTCGGATAGGCAGATCCACAGAGACCAGCCATCCATTGCGATGTGGTGAAAGGTGGCGGCCAAGTAGAACTCTTCCGGTCGGCGCTCGTAGAGGCGTACCCGTAGGATGGGACCATTTTCCAGGTCGAAGGGGCGCTCGGTCTCCTTACGTATCGCTTCGAGGGTCTCGCTTCGAGTCCATGCAGATGCGTTGATGAGCTCGAAGGGAACTTTGCGGCTCTTGTCTATAATCGTGAAGGGCTTGCCGTCCCGTGAAGGAAAGCGCGAGCGGAGAGCGAGGTGGCGGTCCACGAGCGTTTGGAACGAGCCGCGGAGTGCCTCTGCATCGACAGGCGACTCGATCTCGGCCGCAAAAATGACGTGGTAGGCCGGACTCTCCGGCGTGAGCTGATGGATGAGCCACAGCGCCTCTTGACCTCGCGACAAGGGCAGCTCGAGCGTCGCGGCACGGGCTCTCTCTTTCAGCTTCTCTGCGAGAAGAGCACGTTTGTCCTTGGCCGACATACCGGAACTGTCGTCTCGTGGCTGGCTCACTGTTTGCCCTCGTGGTCGTCGTGAACTTGGCTGAGCAGAGCTTCGACCTCCTCGTCGCTCATGTCGTCGATTCGTTGAAGCAGCGCTTCGGGATCCTCGAGTCCGGGCCGGCTCGCAGCGTCTTCCTCTGAGCGGGGCACGGCCGTTTGGCTCTCGAGCTCCTTTGCGAGCGCGAAGAGCCGGGTTCGTTCGAACAGAGTTCTTAGAGACAGATCGATGCCCAAACGGTCGCGGATCTTGCTCTGCGCGCGCACGGCAGTCAACGAGTCGCCACCGAGCTCGAAAAAACTGTCATCCCTACTGACGCCCGTGACGCCTAAGAGCTCCTCCCAAATCTTTGCGAGCTCTGCTTCGATACCTGGTCGAGGTGCCTCCGCCTTGCTTTCGGATGGGCTCGCCCGTCTCGAGAGCTCTTCGAGCGCGGCGCGGTCGATCTCGCCGTCACCGGAGCGCGGCAAATCGGTGATCGGCACGACGCGCACGCTCGCCGCCACCCCGAAACGATCGAAGGCTTCCATCTTCACGACCTCCGAGCTTCGCGCGTGGGCGTCCGACGCGTTGCAATACGAGCGGGCTTCGGACAAGTTGTCGCACACGTTGTCGACATAGGGCCGGACATGTCGATTCGTGCCGTCGAGCCCGACGAGCAGCGAGCCCGGTCCGCGGGCGGCACCGGCAGCGAGCGAGTCGATCGCCTGTTCACCGCTCATCGGCATGTAGCCTCGCGAGCGAGGAAGCTCCTTGTTCACGTTACGGGTCGCTTGGCCGATGTCGTCCCAGTTGCTCCACTGAAAGGCGAGTACCGAGACCCTTCCACGGTCTCGCTGTTGCTCGGCGAACGCGTCGAGAAATCGGTTCGACGCCGCATAGGCGCTCACACTCGCGCCGCCAAAGAAGCTCGCGACGGATGATGACAAGATGAGGGACCCGCCTCCCCGCTGCTCCAAGAGCGCGTATACGTTCCGGGTGCCGGATGAGCGTGGAAGGAGTAGCTGCTCATAGAGCGCGTGCGATTGTTCGATCGCGAGCTCCTCGTAATAGTCCCCGGCGAGGTGGATGACGGCCGAGATCGATGAACCGCACTCCGTCTCGTGGTGTGAGACCGCTTTCGATAGGGCATCGCGATCGGTCACGTCGGCGACGACGTAAGCGACTCGACTCGAGAGCTTCTCTAGCGAGGCCCAGCGTTCGGCCCGCTCGGAGTCCGAGTGGAGAGCGCTTCGTCCCACGAGCAACACGCGGCAGCCGCGGGCTGCCAGTAGGTAGCGCGTCACGTGGAGGCCAATGCCTCCGAGTCCTCCGGTGACCAGCACGAGCGACTCCGGCTCGAACCCTAGCCGCCGCGGAGAGACGGAGGAAAGATCGACGCGGTGGAGCCGCGCCACGAAACGGCCCTCGGGGCGAAACGCCAGCTCGCGCTCCAGGGAGCTCGTGCCCAACTCTGCGACGAGACGCTCCGCCTGTCGGTCGAAGTCCGAATCGAGCGGGATATCCGCATGACAGCTTTGAAACCAAGGATTTTCCAGGGGCAGTGACCGGACGAAACCCAGGATGGGCGCGCGATCGCACGCGATCGTGTCCGTGTCCGAGACCCGCGCCGAATGACTCGCGGCCACGATGACACGTATGGCCTCGCGTTCAGTTTGGTCGTGTGAGAGAGCACGGGCCAAGCACAGGAGGCTCGCGCTCGTTTCGAGCGCTTCACGATCGATCGTCGAGCTCTCGTCGAGCTCACGGAAGTCCCAAAGGTGTACGACGGCGCCGATCTCGACCCCATCGGCGCGAAGCTCGGACATCAGACGCGTGTACTGATCGGTCGCGTCCGGCTGGACACGAAACGCATGCGCGCTCAGGCGCTCATACGACGCACCTTTCGTGACCATGATGCAGGTGGAGCCCGACCGAGAGAGCCGTCGTCGCAGCGCTTCGCCGAGACCGGCCTCGTCACCAAAGATCAACACGCTCGAGCCGGTCGTGGAGGCGTCGGCTCGGGCCGCGCGCGCGCACCAGACTTTGCGATAGAACCAGTGCGGCACGGTGTGGGCTCCGGTGGCTAGGTCCGACAGCCGCAGCGCGTCGTCGAAAGCACCTTCTCGTAGCTTGGTCGCGAGCTCCGAGCGTTGGATCTTACCGAGCGAAGTCTTGGGAATGCGCTCGGCTTCGACCGGTATCAGGAAGTCCGGTCGCACGCCGACGCCGCTCGCGATGCCGGCTCGGATTCGCGTGAGGAGGTCCCCGAGGAAGGCGCGCTCGAAACTGGTCGGCTGGAAGAAGATCGCGAGCCTGTCGGTGTCGTGATCGGCGTCTCGTACAGGGCACGCGGCGGTGAAAGACGTGACCACTCCGTCGATGTCTTCGACCGCCGATTCGATGGCGTGGGAGTAGTACTTGATGCTGTTGATCACGACCACGTCCTTCTCGCGGCCGGTGATCGTCAAGCGACCCTCCTGGAGCGTTCCGAGATCCCCGGTCTCGAACCATCCATCGGGAGTGAACGCATCTTCGGTCAACTCTGGGCTCTCGAAATAGCCTTCGGTTACCACCGTGCCTCTCACCTGGAGGTGTCCGATTCGGCCCTCGTCGATGACGGCGAGCGCGTCGTCGACGATACGCATGGATATGCCTGGGATGGGGCGGCCGACTTCGACGAAGGCGTCGTCGTCCGTCGTCGAATCGAGGTCGAAGCGATTGGAGTAGGTGACCCCCGACGATGTCTCCGACATTCCCCACGCAGGGTGCATGCAGCGCGGCGAAAGGCCGTAAGGCTCGAGAGCGCGCAGAAAATGGCGCGCCGTCCGGGTCACGATCGCCTCCGCCCCATTCAAAATGAAGCGGACCGAGGAGAGGTCCCACTCGGGAACGGTCGCTTCCTGCAGTCGATCATTTACCAACCCGTATGCGAAGTTGGGAGCGAACGTCGTGGTGACACGAAAGCGGTCGATGGCGGAAAGCCACAGCAACGGATCCTTCAATACCGCCTCTGTAGGTATCTGGATCTGGCGAGAGCCCAAATACGTGTCTCGGATGTGAAAGTAGATGAGCCCGGCGACGTGGTCGAGCGGCATCCAGTTCAAGGAGACGTCGTCTTCTTGGAAGCCGTTGAGGCGTTCCGATCCCAGTGTCCGCGCCAAGAGATTGCGGTGAGAGAGTCGCACCGCCTTGGGACGTCCGGTGCTGCCCGAGGTGAGCATCAACAGCGCGAGGTCGTCCGGCTGGCTCGTGTGCCACGGGTCGCCGGATTTGCCGCGAAGGTCTTCGATCGCGGCCGAGCGGAATCCGGGAAGCTCTGCGAGCGCGGCAGCGTGGATAAGGTCTTCGTGGTTGTCGCGAGACGCCAGCACGAACGGGCGATGGGTGACGGCATAGGCGCCTTCGAGTGCGTTTATCGCCGCCGGCAGCTTGTACGATGCGGGCACGGCGAGGGGGATGGGAATCATACCTCCGAGGCTGGCTCCCCAAAACGCGGCCAGGAAGTCCGAGGTTTTTTCGAGCTGGAAGAGCACTCGGTCGCCGGCACCGAGCCCCTGGGCGCGAAGACCCGACAAAAGCGACTCGGCGGCGTCCATCAACTCCGCGTAGGTCTGCTCGCTCTCGAGGCCTTTGCCGTCGAGATAGAAGATACCGCCCGTACCCGCGCTTCGGGCCGTTGCCAGAAGTGTCTCGGGGAGCGTCGTCGGCCCGTCCGCACACACCACGGCCTCTCCGCCGTCGACGAAGGCCGGTCTCGTGACCCCGGACGCCTCCTGCTGCGCAGCATCGTCGCCATCGGTCGCGATCGCACGACTGGAGCTATGCCGGCTCCAGCCGGGTATCAAGTCGGACACGTGAAGCCGGGCGAGGTCTCGAGCCCGGGGAGCGATGATGACGGCACACTCGGCTGAAGACGAAAGCCGAGTCTCGAGCGACAGGGCGAGGTCCTCATCGACGAACGCGTCTCGCGACAACATCGCCTCGTTAGGCGTTCCGTCCGAGGAGAGCGGAATCGAGGAGACGAACGACAAGCCGTCCGGCACAGGGTGGTCATCGGTCCGTGCTCTCAGGTGCTGGAGCATGTCGGCGGCAGTGCACTCCGCCGCCGGCGCGATGTAGGCCACGAGGAAGGCGTTTCCGCTCGTCGTGCGGCGCTCGAAGACAGCGCAGTCGAAAACGCTTGGGTGGGCCACGATCGCCCGTTCCAGCGCCTCAGCGGTCGTCTTGCTCATGGGGTCGCCCGGAAGGTGATTCCCGCGCCTGGTTCTGCGACCTTCGCGAGTGCGTGCTCGGTCTCTCGGAGGGGGCCACGCGAGTCTGGGACACCGACTTTTTTGTTCACGAGTAAGTTGTCGAGGGAGACGAAACCGCTTTCGTGGCGGCTCGACTAAAGTTTATCACACGGCTCGCGGCGCACCGCGGAGTGCACTCGCGCAATCACGGCAACCTTGACAAGGACGTCCGTGGAAGTGCTATCTTGGATGACATACACACACAAACGCTAGCACTCGCGGGATAGAAGGGCCCCGGCTTGGGCTTTTAGAGTCCCTTTATCCGTCGGTTCGCGAAAAGCGCTGGCCTCGTGGCTCGTGCGTGCGGCATCCCCCCCAAAGCGAGACTCGAGGCGGCCGCCGCGATGGTGAATTCGCAACGTCGATGAAAATAGCAATGCTTGGTACCAAGGGGATTCCCTTCCCGGCCGGGATCGAGAACTTCGTCGAGCAAACGGGGTCTCGATTGGCGAAACGCGGCCACGAGGTGACGGTGTTCGTCCGCCCCTACGTCGATGTTTCCGAGAGCTATCGCGGGATGCGCACGAAACGACTCCCGTCGGTGCCGACGAAACACCTCGACGCGCTGACCCACACTTTCCTCGGCACCCTCGACGTCTTGTGGCGTGACGTCGACGTCGTCCACTATCACGCGCTCGGGCCCTCGGTGTTCTCCGGGATCCCCCGGCTGCGTGGCCGCGCCACGATTGCCCACGTCCACGGCCTCGATTGGCAACGCGCGAAATGGTCATCGTTCGCGAAGGCTTGCCTTCGCGGCGGGGAGCTCGCCTCCGTCTATTTCCCGCAGCGGACGATCTCGATCTCGCGCACGCTCAAGGATTATCTAGAGGCCCGATATCGCAAGCCGGTCGACTACGTGCCGACCGGCGTACGGATTGGCGAGAGCTGCCCCCCGAACGAGATCCGGAGGCTCGGACTCGAAGAAGGGAGCTATATTCTTTTCCTCTCCCGTTTGGTTCCCGAGAAGGGGTGCCACTACCTCATCGAAGCGTACAAGGCGCTCGCTCCGGGCAAGAAGCTCGTCATCGCCGGCCCCTCGAGCCACTCCGACGACTACGCCGAGCCACTGAAGGCCCATGCGAGTCGCGACATCATCTTTACGGGTGCGGTTTCGGGAGCCTTGCTCGACGAGCTCTATGCGAATGCCTATCTCTACGTGCTCCCTTCTGAGATAGAAGGGCTGCCGCATGCCTTGTTGGAGGGGATGAGCTTCGGGCGCTGCGTGCTGGCAAGCGATATCGAGCCCAATCTGGAAGCGCTTGGAGGCTGCGGGGTGACCTTCCGTAGCCAAGACGTCTCGGATTTGACCGAGAAGCTTCGAGCGCTCCTCGACAACCCGGACCTCGTCAGGGAGCGCGCCTCGGGAGCTCGCGAGCGCGTGAGAGAGCACTATTCCTGGGAGCATGTCGTCGACCGCCTCGAGCAGATCTACGCGCAGTGTGCCAACGGAGTAAGAGCATGATTGTCACCAGGACACCTCTACGAATCAGCTTTGCGGGCGGCGGCAGCGATTTCCCGAACTTCTACCGTCGGCACGGCGGCACCGTCCTCGCGAGCGCGATCGACAAGTACATCCACGTCATCCTGCAAGACCGCTATGACGACAAGATCCGCGTCGGTTACTCCACCACCGAGCTCGCCGATAGCCTCGAAAATGTCCAGCACGAGCTGGTCCGAGAGAGCATGAGGCGTGTTGGGATCGACAGGGGGATCGAGCTGTCGACGATGGCCGACGTCCCTTCGACGGGAACCGGTCTCGGCTCGTCGAGCAGCGTCACCGTGGGGCTCTTGGAGGCTATGTACGCGCATGTCGGAGATCCGCAGACGAGGAAGACGCTCGCTCGCGACGCCGCGACGATCGAGATCGACGTCCTCGGAAAGCCGATCGGGATCCAAGATCAATACATCGCGTCGTTCGGTGGCTTCCGTAGGCTACGTTTCCGTACGGACGACACGGTAGACGTGGAGACCGTCGCTCTCGCTCCGGATGTTCGCCACCGACTCGACGAGCGCCTGATGTTGTTCTATACCGGTATCGGCCGTGACGCCTCGAGCGTGCTCGAGGAGCAGCGTTCTCGGGTCGAGGAAAACGAGTCCGCCCTCGGGCAGCTGATCGAAATGGCTGACGAGATGCACGAGTATTTGCTCTCCGGCTCGCTCGATGAGTTCGGCCTCGCTCTCGACCACTGTTGGTCCATCAAGAAGGGACTCGCGTCGAATGTGAGCAACGAGCACGTGGACGCGCTCTATTCCGCAGCCAAGACCGCCGGTGCGCTGGGCGGCAAGATCACGGGCGCCGGGGGCGGCGGCTTTCTGCTACTCTATTGTGAGTCATCCAAACAACGGGCAGTACGCAAGGCGCTCACGGGTCTCCGCGAGCTCTTCTTTCACCTCGAGCCCGACGGCGCGAAAGTGCTTTTCAGAACGTGATCTCGAACCGGAGCTCATCTCAAATAGGACGACGGGAATGAAGATTCTTGTAACCGGCGGCGCGGGATTCATCGCATCGCACATCGTGGACGCCTATATCGACGCGGGCCACGACGTTGTGGTCGTGGACGACCTCTCCACCGGAAAGCGCGAGAATCTGAATCCTCGAGCGGACTTCCACGAGATCGATATTCGCAGTCCCGAGATAGCCGAGCTGTTCGAAGAACATCGTCCGCGGGTCGTCAATCACCATGCGGCCCAGATGGATGTGCGCCGGGCCGTGCGAGAGCCCGAATACGACGCCGGGGTGAACGTGATCGGGGCGTTGAATATCTTGGAGAGCGGTCGCAAATACGGGGCGGAGCAAGTCATCTTCGCCTCCACGGGTGGCGCGGTCTATGGAGAGCCCGAAACGCTTCCCGTGACGGAAGACCAACCCTCGGCGCCGCTGTCGCCTTACGGTCTCACTAAGTTCACTTTCGAACAATATCTGGCCCTGTACGGACGGCTCTACGATACGGCGTCGACGGTGCTCCGATATCCCAACGTCTACGGTCCGCGTCAGGACCCGCACGGCGAGGCAGGCGTCGTCGCCATTTTCACGAAGCAGCTTCTCGATGGTGAAACGCCGACCATATTCGGCGACGGCAGCAAGACGAGAGACTACGTTCACGTGCGCGACATCGTCGCGGCGAATCTGCTCGCGCTCGAGCAGCCGGGGAGACATATCTACAATCTGGGTTGGGGAGTCGAGATCTCGGACCGGACGATCTTCGATACGGTGCGAGCTGCCGTGGAGAGCACGGTCGAGCCCCGATTCGCGGATTTTCGACCGGGCGAAGTGCAACGAATATGTCTCGACCGCACGCGGATCGAAGGCGAGCTTGGGTGGCGCCCTACGCTTAGCCTGGAGCAAGGCGTCGCTGACGTGGTGGCGTGGCATCGAGGTCTCCGATCACGTCGGGGCTAGGACTGTGGAAGAGATCGCTTCACTCGTACGCTACGCTCCCGGCGGCAAAGCGAACCGGACGGTCGCCTTTATCAGTCCCCACGCCGGAGCGGGTACGACGACCTGTGCGGCGAACTTGGCAAAGTATCTCGCCGACGTCGTCGGCGCCAAAGTCCTTCTCGTGGACGCAAACTTGCGTCATCCGTCCGTTCACGAGCTGGCCGGCGTAGAGCAACAAACGGGCCTGACGGAGCTCCTGACGGACTCTCTACCGCTGTCGAAAGCGACGAAACCTACCACGCAGCCCCGGTTGCAGGTCCTCACCAGCGGAGTCGTCGTCGACAACGCGTACCGGCTGCTCGTCCCGGAAGCTTTGCAGGAGAAGCTACTGGACGCGGCTTCCGACTATGACTTCATCATCCTCGATTGCGCGCCGGTCAATCCGTACTTCGAGTCTCTCGGCGTCGCGGCGCTGTGCGACGGCGTTCTCCTCGTCATCGAGGGGGAGAAGACCCGACGACAGCCGGCGGAGATGGCGAAGTCTCGGCTCGAGCAGACGAACAGCAAGCTCCTCGGCGTCGTGATGAACAAACGGAAGTTCTATATTCCGAACTCGATCTATCAGAGGCTCTGATGAACGACCTAACGCCTGCGAATCGCAACTACGACAATCACGAGCTTCGGAGTACGTTCTCACTCCGCGAGCCGCTATACCTTCTGTTCAAGCGAAAGAAGCAAATTACCTCGGTCTTCGTCGCTACGGTCGTTCTCGTCATCATCGCGAGCTACGTCTTACCGCGGACCTATGAGTCGAGCGCCAAGATTTTCGTCGAGAGACACGTGCCGCCTTTCGCGTCGACTTCGGCACCACGTACGTTCTTCATGTCGTTGGACCGGAAGGAAGTGCTCAACTCGGAAGTCGACCTCATTCAATCGCGCGTCGTCGCGGAGCGAGTCGTCGAACGGCTCGACGCGGAAGACGGGCCGCAGGACGGGCCGCCGCGCCGCTCCGTTTTCCGGTTCGTCCGCGATCTCGTGAGAGGAACGCTGATCGCTGTGGGGCTGAACGATCCGCCCGGGGATGAGCGGGAAGGCAGGATCGCGTCACTACAGAAGAAGATCAAAGCGGAGCCCGCGCTCCAGTCCAATACGATCACGATCACCTATCGAGCGTCGAACCCGGAATACGCGTTTCGAGTCGTGGAGGCGGCGACCGACGTCTACTTGGTCGAGCGACTCAAGCTGATGAAACGACCTGGACTCGACGCTTTCTACGAAGAGCACATCCGGCGGAGCGGCGCTTTGCTGGACGCGCTGGAAGAGGAAGAATCGCAGCTCAAACGGGGAACCGGGATCGTCTCCATCAACGAAGAGATCGCACTGAAATTGGATGAGCTCAGCCAGCTGGAGTCCGCGCTCAACATGCATCGGGTTGCTTCGAGCGAGCATCTCGAGCGGATCGCGGCGCTCGAAGAGCAGATTTCCAACGAGCCCGAGACCGTGACCGAGTCCCGCGTCGTTCAACGGAATCCGGTCGTAGCGGAGCTTACGGCGAAACGACGAGAGCTCGTCGATCTGAGAGCGGCGGAGTTGAGCCGTTTCAAACCAGGCAGTCCGCCCATCGAAGATCTCGATCGTCGCATCGCGGCGATCGAAAAAGCGCTCGAGAGCGAGCCGGAGACGTCGACGAACTCGGAAGCCGTCAATGCGAACTCCACGAGAGGCGTTCTCCAGACTGCGCTCTATGCGGCGGAGGCCAACTACGCGGCGAGTCGATCGAGTGAGCAGAGCGTTCGAGCGCAAATCCAGGAAGTGACTATCGAGCTTCGCCGGCTCGACGCGAAGGAGATCGAGCTCAATCGCATCGCTCAATCGATTTCGAGCGCGGAACGCATCTATTTCAACTACAAAGAGCAGCGGGAGGAAGCGCGCATCGAAGCGAATACCGACCCGAGCACTGCTAACGTCAAGATCATTCATCGTGCGGTCAAGCCGGCCCGTCCCTTATTCGCGCGTCTGACGCTCATTGGTTTCGGCCTGGTGACCGGCTTGAGCCTCGGGCTCGGGGTCGCGTTCGTGTTCGAGTTTTTCGACCACTCCCTGTGCACCCGGGAGGATGTCGAGCGGCATCTTGGTTTGCCCGTACTTGGGTCGCTGCCGGAATCCGAATCCGTCGCTCGGCCGCTCTAACCAAAGGAGTTGATGCGAGTGGATTCGAAACACCGAGGCTTTCTCACATGTTGACCAGGCTGAACACCGCCGTCGCTTTCGTGAAACGCGACTTTCTCACCGCGGTGAGCTACAAGAGCGCTTTCGCCGCCGACACGTTGGGCATCTTGTTCAAGTGCATCACGTTCTACTATATCGGCGAGGTCTTCGAGAGCGCCGTCACGGGCGCGCTCTCCAATTTCGGTGGTAGCTACTTCGCCTTTCTCATCATCGGGATCGCGCTCACGGATTTCATTCATACGAGCCTCGAGACGTTCGGCACGAGCATCCGCGAGAGCCAGATGACGGGCACCCTCGAAATCGTCCTGCTGTCGCCGATTCGGGTGCCCCACTTACTCCTATATTCCTCGCTTTGGTCTTACATCTTTACCACGTGGCGCTTTCTCGTCTATCTCACGTTCGGCGCTCTCTTGTTCGACCTCCGTATCGGCAGCGCGAACGTTTTGTCGACAGCGGTCTTTCTCATTCTCACGGTGCTGTGCTATGCCCCGCTCGGCATCATCACCGCCACGGTCATCATGGTGTTCAAGAAGGGGGCCTGGTTTCGCACGATGATCAGCGCGACCTCTTTTCTTCTCGGCGGCGTCGCCTATCCGATCTCGGTGATGCCCGACTGGATTGCGACGATCTCTTACTACATTCCGATGACGCATTCGGTGAACGGTATGCGCGAGGCTCTCTTGAATGGAGCATCTCTGAGCTCCCTAACGGCAGACATCGCTTTTCTCTCCGTGTTTGCGCTCGCGCTCATCCCGACGTCGCTCGTGCTTTTCGAGCTCGGACTCGCTCGCACGAAGAAGCTCGGCACTCTCACCCAGTACTGAGAACACCGGTCGGCGACGACCGATTCCACACGGAATAAGGCGTTACGTCGCGTCCCGTCGATGAGCGTGTCGGGCGAACTTGCTATGATAGACACGACTCCAATGAACAAAACCTGGCTGGCTATGGGCGTCGTTGCCGCGGGCGCCGTCGGCATCCTGGGCTCGTCGACGGTGTCTCGCTCTCAAGGGCAACGTATGCGTCGAGACTATAGTGAGCTCGGACAAGTCTTGGCGGTCCAACATCTGAAGGGCGGAGACATCGAGCCGTTCAGAGTCGCGCTAAAACGGATACAGGCCCTTTTCGAGAGCGGCCAGCGCGCCGCCGCGAACGCGATGGTGAGTGAGTTGACCGCGCGGGCTCGCGCTTTGTCCACCTCTGGTGGGAAGCCTCGCGAAGGCGGCACCTTGGCGGCTCGTGCGTTCGAGCCCTCCGACTTTCATCACGAGGCTGCGGTCCACATCCCGTTCTACGAACGATCCGAGACCGAGTTTCGGATCAAAGACACTTACTACGTCTCGCAAGACGCCGCCGGAGCCAGCAACGACAATGACGGCCGCGCCGCGACTTTCGAGAGCGGTACACGCGGGCCGTTCAAGGATTTCAACAGCCTGCGCGTTCGCTCGAAGCTCGTCGGCGCGAGTGAAGGTGTTCGTGTCATCGTCGATGACGGTGTGTACGTCATCGAGAATCTCGGCGACGGTGGTGTGCTCCTCGACGGCCGCGGCGACGAGCTCCATCCCACCATTCTCGAAGGGGCTCCGGGCGCCCGCGCCGTAATCGTTCCGTCGGCGAGCCTCGATACGAAGGAGCAAGTGTTGGTCGCGGGGCGGCACGCGATCGTCCAGAACTTGTTTTTCAAGCGCATCACCAACAAGTACAACCTTCTCGTCATCGGCGACGAGACCATCATCCGCCACAACGTCTTCGAGGGACCGTGGATGGAGGACTCGATCAAGATCGGAGCCGAGGCTCGGCACTGTCTCGTCTTCGACAACGACATCAGTGACCACGGCTCGCAGGGGGTCGACAGCTTTGGCAATGACATCCTGATCAAGGACAACCGGGTGCATCATTCTTCGTTCGACAGAGGCATGGGCTTTCGCACGAAGGGAGGGACGCGGAATCACGTCTACGTTGGAAACGTTCTTCACGATCTGAGCCGAGGGCTCGGTGGAGGCGGGACCGGTGATTTGGAGATCTTCGCGCGAGACGACGACGGAGGGCTTCGCCACGCTGCTTTCGCCGTCAAGATGGTCGGCAATACTCTGTACAACATCGACGGCATCGTCGTCGATTTCCAATCTTGCAAGGATTGCTCGTTCGAGTCCAACAGGGTCTTTGACTCCAAGGGGGGATATCAAGTGGGCATCGACCCGGACGTTCTGTCCGGACCCTATCGCGATCTCGCTGCCGGGCTTCCAAGCAGTGAGGGCATCGTCGTCAAGAACAACAGCTTCGCGAATCTCACCTCGGGCTTCGTCGGGATGGTCGAGCACCATGCGGAGCGTGCCTTCGCCTCGAACGGCAATAGCTATTTCATGGACGTGACGCCGATTTTCGCTTACCGAGACAGGCACGGGAAGTTCAGGAAGCTCCAACACGCGCAGTTTCGAGAAACGTTGGATACGGATCACTCGTCGTCGGTCAAACCGCTCCGCGACGCCGAACGATAGAGGCCTCTTGGCCGGGATCGTAAGCGACTAGATGCTCGGCGGTCTGTTTCTCGCGCCCGTTTCCGGTGTCGTCAGAAGACCCCCTCGCTTGCGCGTCAAGCTTGCGCTCGTCGTCGCGTCGATCGTGCTTGGTGCCTACCTGGTCGAGATCGCTCAATTCGTGCTCGAAGTCTCGCTTGACTCCCCCGAGACGTCGACGAGCGATGGTGACGCTCCGTTCGACACGCGCAGCAAGTTCGACGCGCTCTTCGAGATGCGCGAGCAAGGAGTGGATATCTGGCCGACCGTCTCCCCGGGGCGGTGGACGGCGACGGACGGCGTGGGCTCGGGAGATGAGCACCTATATCCGCTCGGAGGCATTTCGAACGAGAGAGTTCTCGTGTGCAACGAAGGCGGAGAGTTCGTGATCCACGACAATGACGAGCACGGATTCAACAATCCTCCGGGGATTCACGCGAAGTCTTCCGTCGACATCGCGGTCATCGGAGATTCGTTCGCCCAAGGTTGGTGCGTTTCCGCTGGTGAAGACATCGGAAACCAGCTGCGACGCTCCGGCCCGAGTGTCCTCAATCTGGGCAAGAACGGGATTGGCCCGCTCATCGAGCTTGCGATCCTCAAGGAGTTTGGACTCCCGGTTCGTCCCCGTGTCGTGTTGTGGCTCTATTACGAAGAGAACGATCTCACGGACTTGCAGAGCGAACGTGAGGTCCCGCTCTTGATGCGGTATCACGAATCCGATTTTTCGCAAGCGTTGCGAGAGCGACAACCCGTGGCCGACCGATTGATGAAAGACGTGATCACGGAGCAATTCTCGGACCGCTCGACCCAGAGACGACGTATAGGGGATGATCGTTCGCCGCTCGCGGTCACGCTCAGCCTGATGCGTTTGGAGCGAACGCGCACGCGTATCGAACGCGCCGGCTGGCGCGACCGGATCGAGCCACGCGAGTTTCCGCTCGAACAGTTCGAGAGCATCGTCGACGCGGCCGAGCGGCTCGTGACCTCGAACGGGGGACACTTCTACTTCGTCTACCTACCCATGTGGCAGCGCTACGCGCTCCGTGAGGAATCTCCGATCCGGTCCGAGATTCTCGGAGCTCTCGAAGACAACGACATCCACGTTATCGATTTCCATGAAGTGCTATCGGGCGAAGAGGAGCCCGTCGCCGTTTTTCCGTTCCGGCGATACGGTCACTACACGGTCGAGGGATATGCGCTCCTCGCGGAAACGATCCTGGCACGCCTCGCGGCCGACAATGTGTTGTCGGAAGGACGTAACGATTAGCTCGACGCACTCCGAGATCCGGGCAACGGCCTCGAGCGAAGTTGACTCTCCCGGGTGGTTGCATCACCATTGGATCGGGAGCGCCCACGGGCGCCTCGTCGAACCCCGGACAACTGATTCTTAGGAAATTGGAGCTATCTTGTCGCTTGCAATAGAGACCCGTTCGCTTACGAAGCGCTACGTGCATCAGACCGGGCTCGCGGATATGTTCGCGCGCAGGGAGGCGTCGGAGACGGTGGCGCTCAATGACGTGACGCTCTCGATTTCGGAAGGGGAGGTCTTCGGGCTCCTCGGGCCGAACGGCTCCGGCAAGACGACGTTCTTGAAGCTCCTGAGCACGATTCTCGCTCCGAGCTCGGGCTCGGCGAAGATTTTCGGGCGTGACGTGACGGGCCACGGCCGCGACATCCGCAGCCTGGTGTCGCTCGTGACCGGTGAGGAGCGGAGTCTCTACTGGCGGCTGACCGGTCGCCAGAATCTCGAGTTTTTCGGACGCGTGTACGCGCTCAGCGGTGCTTCTCTCGGGAAGAAGGTCGACGAGCTACTCGAGCTCTTCGATCTGTCCTACGCAGAGCGGGTTCGGGTCGGCGAGTACTCGACCGGGATGAAGCAGCGCCTGGCCGTGGCGCGTGGGTTGATGAGTAGCCCCAAGCTGCTGTTCCTCGATGAGCCCACCCGAGGTCTCGACCCGATTGCGGCTCACAGCCTTCTCGAAGGTGTTCGTGAGAGGGCCGTGCGCCACTTCGCCAACACCGTCATTCTTACGACCCATATCATGCGCGAGATCGAGCAGCTGTGCGAGCGGATCGCTGTGCTGAACCGGGGCGAGCTCGCCTATGAGGGGAGCGTCAAGGGGCTCCGCGCATCGCTGGAGCGTCAGGAGCGCTACTCCTTCAGCCTGGACGGGCTCTCCGAGTCGACTCTCGAGGGCCTGCAACGGCTCCCCGGCGTCACGAGCTGCGAGCGTTCCCTCGATGCGAGCGGCTCGACGGAGCTCGAGCTCGTCTTCACGACCGATGCAGTTGAGCTCGACACGATCCTACGGCGTCTCATCGAGGACGGCTCGCGGATCCGAAAGTGCATGAAGCAGGAACAATCTCTCGAAGAGATGTTCAGAGCGATCTTCGACGGCACCCGGCGCTCCAACGGGGGTGGGGCCTAAATGTGAGCGCGGTCGCCGACGTCACGAACGATCGCTCCATCGAAGGGGCCGTCGCGCGTCGCCCGGGCCCGGTGCAGGGCGCGCTCGCTGTGGGTGTGGGCGTCGTGGGTGCGATCGGTGTCATCAGCGGTACGTGGTGGATTCTGATTGCCGGCGTCGCCGGGCTGATCGGATCTCTGCTCACGCTCGCGAAGCCCGTGCTTGGAATCTTCGGCCTGGTAGTGCTCGGGCCGGAGATCACATCCTATGCGCGTTTGTCTCTGCCGTCGGGTATCCCCGACCTCACCGTGCCTCGTCTCGCGGTCGGACTCGTCGCGACTTCCATGCTCGTGTCGTTTCACCTCGGACTCCGAGGCCTGAGGCCGATTATCGATGTGGAGAAAGCGATGCTGGGCTTCATCGCCGTCGTCTATCTGGACCTGTTCATCCGGGTCGGTGACGTGGGCAGCCAGAGTCTCGAGCTACTCGATGAGTTCGTCGCTCCCTTCCTATTGTTCTACCTTACGCGCAACCTTTTTCGGGCGCGATCGGAGATCAAGAAGTTCTGCTATGCGATGGCCCTCTCAGGCGTCGTTCTCGCCTCGCATGGCGCCTACCAGTTCGCCACCCATAGCGGAGGCGGTCAACCGATGGCGTCGGCGTCGGGAGGACGTTCGGATACCGGCCATGTTGAGACGGGCCGCGCAACGGGGCCGTTCGACAACGCTGCCGAGTATGGGTGTTTCGTAAGCTTCGCCTTCCTGTGGACACTGTTTCTCGTGCTCCACGAGAGTCGAGGGCTGGAGCGGTTCGCGCTCCTCATCGCTTTGGGTGTCATCGGGATGGGCGCGCTTCTCTCCCTGGGACGGGCGATCTGGCTCGCGCTGGCTTTGGCCGTGTTACTGATTGCGTGGCTCGAACGGCGCTGGCGGTTTGCCATCGTTGTCTGTTGCCTCGCGGTCGTTGTCGTGGGAGCCGTCGGTGTCGTCGTCGTGGCGCCCGATCAGAACCGCGTCGAGGATCGTTACGGGGCGATGGGGCCCATCTACATGCGAGTCGTGGTGTACCGTGCCGCGTTGACGATGTTTCTCGAGAAACCGATTCTGGGCTACGGTCGTGGTGAGAGAACGTTCGTGGTCGAACGTCAGGACCACTTGAAGCCGGTATTCGGCATCCCTGCTTATTGGGGCAATATGCTCGGCCCCCCGCACAATTCCTTTCTGTTCACGCTCGTGCAGTGGGGGTTGGTCGGACTCGTCTTCTACGTCTCCGTGATTTACTTCCTGCTGCGACGTGCGTGGCGGGTGGTGACGACTCTAGAGGAAAACTCTTTGGAGCGTCGTCTCTCGGTGATTTTTCTCGCGACGTCGGTCATCTTCCTGACTCAGGCGATGTTCGCGGACTCGATGATGCTCCTGTACTTGTCGATGGGTTACTTCATTGGCGCGGGGGTCGCCCTCGCGCGCACGACTTTCAACGGCGCGTGGCCTCCCTCCGGAAAGGGAGACAGCGTCCTCCCCGCTATTGTAAAATAGAGTGTCTCCCCCTCCAGAACTTTGGCTACGGTTTGAGTACGAAAGATCAAGGTACGGCCTCCCTTGTCGAGGCGAGTTATGCGCTGTCCCCGATGCAGCAGGGCATGCTCTACCACACGGTAACTGCGGACGCGCCGGGGACATACTCGATTCAGGTCAGCTACACCATCAAAGGCGATCTCGACACGAAGGCCTTCTTCGACGCTTGGCGCGCGCTCGTCGACCGACATGCGATCCTTCGTACGTCCTTCCATTGGCTGGGCCTAGCTGAGCCGGAGCAGCGCGTTCATCGAAGCTGCCCGCTGACCACCACCGAAGAGGACTGGTCGGCGCTCGAGCCGGGACAACAGGAGGCCCGTCTCGGGGAGCTCTTGTCGACAGAGTCCGAGCGCGGGTTCGTTTTGACGGAGCCGCCGCTGCTGCGAGTCGCGCTCATCAAGCTCGACCCGTCCACGCACGCGTTCGTTCTAGTTCACCATCATCTCCTGCTCGACGGTTGGTGCAAGTCACTTCTGTTCAAAGAGCTGTTCGAGTTCTACGAGGCGATTCGCGAGGAACGCGCCTGCGTTTTGGAGCCGCCTCCTCTCTATCGAGACTACATTCGATGGCTGAAAGAGCAGGATCTAGGGGAAGCGGAAGCGTTCTGGCACGAGGAGCTCGCAGGCTTTGGTGCGCCTACGCCACTGTGGCCCGCTCTTCCGGTGCCGGAGGGCACGGCCGAACGAGACTACGAGGAGCAACGCTTCGAGGTCGGGACCGAGGTGACCGCCGCTCTCGGGCAGTTTTGCCGGACCCAAAGAGTCACGGCGAACACACTCATTCAAGCGGTGTGGGCACTCATGCTGAGTGATGGCGCCGGCGCGGACGACGTTGCTTTCGGTGCGACCGTGAGCGGCCGGCCTCCGTCGCTCGAAGGTGCCGACGCGACGATGGGCCTGTTCATCAATACGATCCCGGTTCGGGTCCGAATAGAACGTGAAGTCTCCCTTTCGGCCTGGTTGAGAAAATGCCAGCTGGGCCATGCCCGTGCGCGTGACTACGACTACGCGCCTCTTTCGCGGATAAGGCACTGGAGCTCGGTGTCGGGAGGCCGCCCGGTCTTCGAGAGTATCGTTGTTTTCGAGAACAATGTCGGTTTCGGTAAAGCCTGGGAACGCTATGGCGACGTCGAGCTTGGAAATGCCCGCGCCGTCATTCGGAACAGCCTTCCGTTGACGCTGCGCGCGGTCCCCGGCGCGGTGCTCCACTATCAGCTGCTCTACGACACCAAGAGGTTCTCATCGGAAACGATCCGGCGCATTGGTGTGACGATGGGAGGGTTGCTGGAACAGCTGCCGGGGCTCGAGGATGCGTCGGTCGGTGTGCTGCTCGCTCGACTCGAAGCGTCCGGACGGCGTCAGGAGAGCGAGCGCGCGAGCGCCGTGAAAGGCTCCATGGCCGCCAGGCTTCGCTCAGCCCGCCGGGCCCGAACTGCGAGGGTCGTTCCATGAGCTCACAAGACCGCGCGCCTTCACTTCCTCGACTAGGCGCGATCCGTCGAAAACCTCTCGGGGGGTCGGACTCGCTTTGCCGCCACCGTCCACTGTTCGACGATCGCGCGCTGCCGCTTCTCATCGAGCCGGCGGCCCAGGGGGTACAGCTAGACGCTTGGCTCTCAGAGCACCGCCGCTTCATTGCTTCGAAACTCGAGCTTCATGGCGGTATCCTGTTTCGGGGATTCGGGATTGCGTCCGCGTCCGGATTCGACGCGTGCATCGCATCGCTCGGGAGCGACCTTCTCGACTACACTTACGCCTCGACGCCGCGCAGCAGGGTTCGTGGCAAGATCTACACGTCCACGGAATACCCGGCCGACCAGACCATCCCGCTTCACAACGAGATGGCTTACGCGCGCTCGTGGCCCTTGAAGCTGTGGTTTTTTTGTGAAACGGCGCCGACGTCGCGAGGGCAGACGCCGCTCGCGGATTCGCGAAAAGTGACAGCCCGTATCGCGAAGGATGTCGTCACGCGTTTCCGCGATCGCGGCGTGATGTACGTGCGCAATTATGGACACGGACTCGATATTCCTTGGCAGACGGTGTTCGACACCGAGGACAAGAGTCAGGTCGAGAGCATTTGCCGGACATCCGGACTCGAGCTCGAATGGCATGGCTCCGATGGGCTCACGACCCGACAGGTTTGTGGCGCTGTCGCCACCCACCCCGAGACTGGCGCGGAGCTTTGGTTCAACCAGGCGCACTTGTTCCACCTCTCCGCCTTGGAGGATTCCGTCAGAGAGTCGCTTCTCCGACAGTTCGGCGAGAAGGGAGTCCCTCGCAATGCGTTGTTTGGGGACGGTGGAGAGCTCTCGTCCCAGGATCTCGATGACATTCGACAAGCGTTCGCGTCCGAGACTGTCCTGTTCGACTGGCACGCCGGCGACGTCCTGCTCGTAGACAACATGCTGACTGCGCACGGTCGTGCGCCCTTCGAAGGAGACCGTCGCGTTCTCGTCGGCATGACGGAAATGTGCACGTCGAGCGACAGCGAGGTCCACTGAAGGCCGATGCAACAAAACAGTCTAGAAGGGTTCGAGCTCTCACCGCAGCAGCGCCGCCTGTGGACGCAGCTCGAGCAGGAAGAAGCGCTTCACGGCTCCTATGCGACGCGATGCGTCGTGTCCATCGACGGACCACTCGAGCGTGACCGTCTCGTCGAAGCCGTTCACTCCGCGTCCGAAAAGTACGAAATCCTGCGAACGGACTTTCATCGTGTCGAGCAGATGAGCTTTCCGGTCCAAGTGGTGCGCGACGAGCCTCGGCTACGAATGGACTTCGAGGAGCAGCGTCCCGAGGACAGCGGGGACGCGGTGGGTCTCGCCCAACAGATCCTCGATGACGACGACCGAGCGACCCGTTCCGACGACACGCTCGAGTGTCGGGTTCTCGTGGTCGCGTGCGCTCCCGATAAACACTTGATGCTCGTTCGCGTTCCGGCGTTGTGGTCCGATGGACCCGGCTTGGTCGCATTCATACGGGATGTGAGCCGCGCCTATCTTGGTAACGATCCGGCCCGCTCCGACGAGCCCGACTCTCTGCAATACGCGGATGCGTCGACGTGGTTGAACGACGTGCTGCATTCCGAAGAGACTGAGCCCGGCCGGCAGTTCTGGCGAAACTCCAACCGTGCGCCGGCATCCCGGGACCGTGGACCCTTCGAGCCGGCACCAGGGAGGCGAGGACCGTTCAGCCCACGACGGATCGAGATCGCGGTTCCGCCGGGGCTCTCGCAAGCCGCGAGCGGCGTCGTCGCGACGTCCGGTGGGACGTTCGAGAGCTTCGCGCTCACATGCTGGCAAGCCGTCCTGCAGCGAATGAGCCACACATCTCAGATGCTGGTGCGCTATGCCCATGATGGTCGCGGCTACGAGGAGCTCCAAGACGCCGTTGGGCTATTTCGACGGCACCTTCCTCTGACTGCCGAACTGCCTTTGGACGTTTCGTTCGAAAGCGCGATCTCTCTCGTCCACGAGGCGGTCGAGGCCGCCAAGCAGTGGGGTGATTGCTTCGCGCCCGACTCGGCTCGGCCGGAGGGCGAACCGGCGGCCCACAGCCCGGCCGCTGCTTCGTTTCTGTTCGAGCACCGCGAAGAGATACCGCCGGAATCTGTCGGCGAGACACGTTGGACGCTGGCCGCGCTCGTCGAGCGTGTCGACCGATTCGACTTGAAACTGATTTGCGAGCAACGGACATCCGGCGTTCGCATGTGGATCGATTTCGACGCGTCACGCTACGCGAGCGCGGACGTCCAGCGAGTTACGGAATGGCTCGTCACACTGATCGGCGATGCCACCGCGCACCCAAAAAAGCGTATCGGGCAGCTCGCGCTTGCGACACAGGCCGAGGTCGCGGACGCGGTCGCGTCGTATCGGGCCAACGGAGTGGCCGACCCGGGGCAGTGTTTCCACGAGATTTTCGAAGCGCAGGCGCGCCGAACGCCCGACAACGTCGCTGTTCGATGCAACGAGCGGGCGTTGACCTACGAACGGCTGGATCACCACGCGGATGTGCTCGCGGCTCGCCTCCGTGGTCTGGGCGTTGGCCCCGACGTGCCCGTGGGTTTGTTCGCGGAGAGATCCGTCGAGATGATCGTCGGGATCCTGGCGGTCTTGAAGTCCGGCGGAGCGTATATGCCGCTCGATCCGATCCTGCCACCCGCGCGGCTCGCTGCGATGGTGGCTCGTGCTCGAGCGAAAGTGGTGGTCGTGCAGCCCGGCCATTCCGAACCGGGCTTCGATGACGTCGCTTTCGTCCCGCTGGACTTGGACGCCGCTGTGGAGCCATCGCCTTCGGCTCCGCCGAGTGGCGGCGCCGTTGAGCCGAGCAACCTCGCCTACATACTATTTACTTCGGGCTCGACCGGAGAGCCTAAGGGCGTCGCCGTCGAACATCGGCAGCTGGTGAATTATGTCCAAGCGTTGATGGAGGCGGTCGACTGGCCGGCAGGAGCGAGTGCTGCGACGGTATCGACGTTCTCGGCAGACCTCGGCAACACGGCGATATTCCCGGCGCTCGCTAGCGGGGGCACGGTACACGTGATCTCCGAGGATGTGGCCGCCCATCCAGACGCTTTCGGCGACATGATGCAGGACCATCGCGTCGATATTCTCAAGATCGTGCCGTCACATCTCGAAGCGCTTCTAGGCGGCGCTAAGCCCGAGCGGATCCTTCCGCGTATGCGCCTCGTTCTTGGCGGTGAGGCGTGTACGTGGGATCTCGTCGATCGCGTCAGGACGCTTTCGTCGGAGTGCCGGGTGTTCAATCACTATGGCCCGAGCGAAACGACTGTCGGTGTGACCGTGCAGAGCCTCGGCGAAGATGATCCGGACCCGCGACCGGAAGCACCACCGATTGGGCGAGCGATCAAGGGATCGAGGGTGATCGTTCTCGACGCGGACGGTCTCCCGACCCCGAGAGGGGTCCCCGGAGAGTTGCATATCGGAGGTGCAACTCTGGCCCGGGGCTATATCAACGATCCGGACGCGACCACGAGCAAGTTCATTCCCGACCCGTTCTGCGACGGTGACGGCGCTCGGATGTACAAGACGGGAGATCTCGCTCGGACGATCGGCGATGGCGTCGTCGAGTTCCTCGGCCGTACGGATGCTCAGGTCAAGATTCGCGGGTTCCGCGTCGAATTGGCTGAGGTAGAAGCGACGCTCGAGAAGAGCGACGGAGTGCGTGAGGCGGTGGTCGTCTCACAAGCCGACTCCCGAGGTGATGCCCGTTTGGTTGGCTATGTCGTGGCGGAGGACAGGAAGGATTTGGACGCTTCCGAGCTCCGTGCCGTCATGAAGCAGTGGTTGCCGGACTATATGGTCCCGTCGGCGATCGTCATCATCGATGCGATCCCGCTCTCTCCGAACGGCAAGGTGGACAGAAATGCATTGGGCGGACCGACCGCGTCGACTGGTGATCCGCACGCGCAGGACGGCGCGAGCACCCCGGCTTCACCATGGGAGAGCACGATCTCCGAAGTTTGGGCGGAGTTGCTCGATACGGATCGAGTCAGCGCGCATGACAACTTCTACGACTTGGGCGGCCATTCGTTGCTCGCCATTCAAGTGGTAGCCGCTATCGACAAGCGAACGGGACTCGCCGTAAGCCCTCGAGAGCTCGTGTTTCATACTCTTCGCGGCTTCGCCGCCCTGTGTGAATCGAAGCAGTCGACTCCCGAGAGGGCGGAGGCCGAGTGAGAGATACAACGGTGGGACACCGCGCGGACTTCGAGTCCGAGAGTTTGCGCGCTGCGAGGGCACACCAAGGACAGCGCTCGCTTTGTCGAACGGACCATTTTTTGCTTTACTAGAGAAGGAATCCAAAAAACGAATGCCGTCGAAACGGGGGTCGACGGGAGCACTTCCCAACCTGCTCCAGACGCTCCGATTGGGGAATAGTTGACGTATGGCGACAGGATCGGAAGTTCCAGAAAGTGGGACCATAACGGGCCTCCACGCGGGTCGGCCCGCGGGCGGTTTCATTCGGCCCTACCAGCGCGAGTTCTTGGTGCTGGCCCGCGTCTTCGACCTGCTTTGGATCACGATGGCGCTGTGGGCGGGACTCGAGTTTCACTCCTACCCGTGGGAGCCGCGATACACCATCCTCATCTCGATCTCATCACTCATCTTTCTTTTCGCTTCCGAGATTTTCCAAGTCTACCGAGCGTCCCGGACGGATCCCATCCGTGCCGAGTTGACCGCTGTCCTCCGCGCATGGGGAAGCTCGTTCGTATCGGTTTTGATACTGGGCTACGCCTTCAAGATTACCCATGAATATTCGCGCCTGGCCGTAGGGACGTGGTTCCTGCTCGCACCGGCTCTGCTACTCGTTTGGCGCGGCATTATTCGTCGTGTGTCCGCGAGTGTTCGTGTGCGTGGCTACAACTCGCGCCGGGTTGCCGTCGTGGGGACGGGCAGCGAGGGCATTTCGATTGCACGGACCATTTTGGACTCACCGTGGCTCGGCCTTCGCTTGCTGGGCATCTACGACGATCGTGCGCTTTCGGATCGCATTCCACCGAACTTGCCGGCGCCGATTCTTGGTACGACGCGGGATCTGCTCGAGAAAGTGCAGATGGGGAAGGTCGACATCGTCTACGTCACCTCGCTGCCCATGAGCGACAAGGAGCGGGTGATCGCATTGCTCGAGAAGTTGTCGGACTCCACGGTCTCCGTTTACATCGTTCCGGACATGTTCCTTTTCAACATGTTTCACGGGAGTTGGGTACAGATCGGGAGCCTCCCGGCCGTTAGCGTGGTCGAGACGCCGTTTTATGGTGTCGAGGGCTGGGTAAAAAGACTCGAAGACATCCTGATCTCGGGCGCGTTGATAACGCTGTTTGCCGTGCCCATGGCGGTCATCGCTCTCGCGGTGAAACTCACATCGAAGGGACCCGTGCTCTTCAGGCAACGCCGATACGGATTGGACGGAGAAGAGTTCAAGATCTGGAAGTTCCGAACGATGACGACGATGGACGATGGCGACGATGTGCCGCAAGCCACGACGGAGGATGCGCGGCTTACGCCGATCGGCGCTCTCTTGCGTCGGACGTCGCTCGATGAGCTACCGCAGTTCTTCAATGTTCTCGGTGGCACCATGTCTGTTGTGGGGCCGCGACCTCATGCGACGAGCCACAACGAATACTACCGAAGGATCGTGAAGGGCTATATGATTCGCCACAAAGTGCGTCCCGGGATCACTGGCTGGGCGCAAGCGAATGGTTGGCGCGGCGAGACCGAAACGGTCCAGAAAATGGAGACCCGCGTCGAGTACGATTTATGGTACATCCGCAATTGGTCGGTGCTGCTCGACCTCAAGATTATCTGGATGACTGCGCTCACCGAATGGCGCGGCGAGAACGCCTATTGAGAGTCGGCCGCTAGAACTTGCGTTGTGCGATGAGGCCAGGTGGCATCGCTGCGAAACGGAGATACTGGGCCAAGATGTGCATCACGGATTGATGGACATCTTCGACGATTCCGTAGTTGTCGCCCTCGACGTGTAGATGGATGTCAGCCAACTGTCCCGATCGCCCGCCGGAGAATCCGGTGAGCGCGATCGTTGCGAGACCGTTTTGTTTCGCCCATTCCACCGCCCGTACGACATTGTCGGAGTCGCCGGAAGCGCTTATCGATATCAGGACGTCGCCGGCGTCTCCGAGAGTTCGCAGCTGATACGAGAAGATCTCGTCGAATCCGATGTCATTCGCGATGGCGCTAATCAGGGACAGGTTGGAGCTCAAGCTCGTGACCCGTGGCTGCAAATCGGTGTCGGTTTGACCGCCTTTGAGGTGATCGCATGCGAGGTGGTTGGCCATCGCCGCGGAGCCTCCATTGCCGCACACGAAAACCGTTCGCGTCGAGCGGTAGGCGTCGGATAGTACCGATGCCGCTTTCCGTAGCGCCGATCGATCCACTGACAGGGCCGATTGGTGCACCTGGTCGAAATAGGCGTCGGCGAACTCTCCGCTGTTTGCGTAGCTCCGCTCTGGAAAACTCATCCGCACTGTTCCTTTCAAGGGTTATGTCTCAATTCTACCCTACCGGCGCGCGAATTCGAGACGTCGCAAGTCTCGATCGAATCGTCCACGGCGAGATGGCACGATGAAGCATCGACGCATCCTCGTCTTGAATGGCTTGCGGCGCGGTGGCACGAGCATCGTGTGGAACATACTCGAGTCGCATCCGGGGATTTGCTCGCCTCTCGAGGAAACCGGCCAGCTCATCTATCCCGAGCTCCTGACCTGGCTTCCGGAGCTCGCGACCAAGCTCGTCGTTCGCACCACGCTCACTCGTTCTTGGGCTCCTTCAGCATTGGTGCGTCACTTCGACGACGACATTCAGAGGGTCTTGTGGGAGAGGAAGCGATCGAACCTCGAGGACCCGGACAACAAATACAAGTACGAAGGTGAACCCTATCTTCCCGACGAGATTGACGAGGCACTTCTGTGTCTGAAGTCGGTAAACCTCGATACCTTTCTCGTCGACTATTTCGCGCGCTTCTACGAGAACGCGCGGTTCATCGGTTTGATTCGAAACGGCTATGCGATTCTGAACGGAGCGATGCGCCGAGGTGACTCGGCAGAGAAAGTGGGGCGTGACTACCGCCGCGTCGGACAGAAGATGATCCAAGACGAGCGTGAGCGGTCCGACTATATGTTGTTGAAGTTCGAAGACGTCTTGGCCGAGCCGTTCGAGGCTGCCGCGCGTCTGTTCGAGTTTGCCGGCGTCGCGCCCGTTCGGCTGGACAAACTGCGTTTGAAGTCCAAGCGTGTGTTGTCGCCCGACGGGCAACACGAGGTCCGCTTCGGGGAGGAAGACCGCAAGTACTGGTTCGGCCCCGATCAGATTTGGTCCATCTTGGACAAGGACGTGAACAAAACCCAAGTCGACCGGCTCAGCTCAGAGGACCTGCATACCTTCGAGCGACATGCAGGGCCGGTGCTCGATCATTTTGGCTATTCGATTCGCGATTGACCCTCTCGACTCGCCATATGCCTACGGACACGACCGATGACGAGCGTGTCGTCTGCCACCTCGTCGAACGGCTGTCATTCGGCGGCGCGCAGAGCGTCGTCGAGAAACTCGCCACGAGGCTTCTCACCAGCCGCTACCGGCCGCTCGTATGCTGTATGCAGTCAGGCCCCTTGGGGCCGGTCCTTCAGAGCGAAGGGGTCGAAGTCGTGAGCTTTGATTTCGCAAGACGGAGCGTGCTGACGGGGCCGATTTACATCGTGCAGCTCGTGCGCCTCCTCCGTTCGCTCGTGGCGATGGTGCGACGACACCGCGTCGACGTCATCCACGCGCACCTTCCCGACGCCATCCTCGTCGCGGCGGTTGTCGGCTATCTGACCAAGACACCGGTGGTCGCCACGTATCACGGGCTTCGCATCGTTCCTCCGGAACGGTCGCGGCTCGATCCCCGGAACCCGGCGCGGCGTGCACTTTATCGGCTTGCGGGGCGTATCGTGGATAAGACGATCGCTGTGTCGCCGCAAGTGTTGACGATGCTCCGCGATGAGCTCGGGTTTCGCTCCCGAGATACGGTGCTCATCGTGAACGGGATCGAAACGGACGAGCTGGACCAGGCGCCGGTGCCGGACGCATTACGAACTGAGCTCGAGTTGTCGCCGAAGCATCGGGTGGTGACATGCGTCGGGCGTTTCGTGGAGCACAAACGACAATGCGTCCTCATCGAAGCGATGGTCCACGTCGTCGCGAGGTTTCCGGACGCGGTGCTCGTGCTCGTCGGCGAGGGTCGTTCGCGTGCCGAGCTCGAGCAATGTACCCAAAGGCACGATATGAAAGACCACGTCCGTTTCGTCGGAGCGCGTTCCGATGTGCCCGCCATTCTCGCCCTCACGGAAGTTTTCGCGTTGACGTCGTCCTATGAGGGTACGCCGGTATCCGTGCTCGAGGCGATGGCCGCCGGTCGGCCGGTCGTCGCATCTCGTGTCCCTGGCAACGAGGACGTCATCGTCGATGGGCGTTCCGGACTCCTCGTTCCCCCTGAATCACCGATCGCCACGGCGGAGGCGATCTCCCGACTTTTCGCGGACACCTCATTTGCTTCGGATTTGGCTGGACGTGGTCGTCAACGTGCCCGGGACAGCTTCGACATCCAGGGCTCGGTCGATCTTACGATTTCGCTCTACGATGACGTCTTGAGCACGCGTCGTGCGCAGGCGTTGAGTCGAGGTGGCTAGAGTGAGGATCGGGGTGTTAACGACGAGCCTGCCATCGGGGACATCCGGTGGGGCGGAGATGCAGGCGGTCGTTCTGGCAAAGCGGCTATCTCGCGACCACGAAGTCACCGTTTTCACCCGCTCGTCCGTCCCGGAATCGGCCGAGCCGACACCGCACTATCGCATCATCAATCGATGCCGTGTGAAGGTGCGAGGCGCCCGTTTCATCGCGGACATCGCGGGCACGCTTTGGTCGATCGGTCGTCGCCGTAAGTCGTTGGACGTACTTCTGGCTTATCAGACCGTCATCGATGGAGTCATCGCCGCGATCGCGAAGCGAGTCTTCGGGATCCCTATCGTCGTCGCCATTCGTTCGGAGCAGGAGTACGCGTTCTCACGCCGTGCCCAAGCCCGTTGGCTCGGACCGTTCGTTTTCCGCGGCTCCGACACGATTGTCGTGCAAACGAAGACGATTCGGGATGATTTCGTCCGCGCTCTGGGGTCGATCGGCGGACCACGTCTGGTCGACGAGATTTCGAGCAAGCTGGCGATTGTTCCGAATGGGATCTCTCTCCGTCACGGGGAATGCGTGCGGGGCGAGGACGTACTCTATGTCGGCCGTCTCATCGAGGCGAAGGGGGTGCACCATCTCGTCGCTGCGATGCGAGGCTGTCCGGGTGAACGACTCGTCATTGCCGGTAGTGGACCCGAGGCCCGCCGGCTCGAAGATGCGGCACGTGGTATCCCCAACATCGTCTTCGCGGGCCGAGTCCCGCCTGAAGAGCTCGCAAGCTACTTCGAGCGCGCCAAGATCCTCGTGATGCCGTCGCTTCGCGACGAAGGGATGCCGAATGCCGTCATGGAGGCGATGGCTTGGGGCATTCCCGTTGTCGCCACTCGCAATGCCGGGATCCCCGACCTCGTCGTCGACGGTGAGACGGGCATTCTCGTGGCACCGGGCGATAGTTCGGATCTCGCGAACGCGATTCGAACGCTTGCGGCGGACGAGGCCCTACGCTCTCGTTTCAGCCGGGCTAGCCGTGAAGCCATCAAGCGCTATGATTGGCCGAAGGTCGTTGCGGCCAACGAGGCGGTGTTGTCGAACGTGGTGGAACGTTGAATCGACGGTGACTCGTGAGGCGTCGGCGGCTCGCTTTGCCGTCTTGTTTGCCTTGAACTGCCGACCCTCCTGATTCATCGGCGAAGGCTGCACGAAAACAGCGACTCGCTCGCCGGTCGAGACGCATAGCGAGATTGAAGGTTCGCGACTTTGTGTGTCACGATGGAAGTCCAGCCTCCTCCACCTCGCTCGGAGTATCGGATGAAAACAGGCTTAAGGTCGCTCGACGTCGATTTCGATCGCGAAGTCGTGGACGGCACGCTGAGTGAGCGGCTCGGCTTTTTGTCGCACAAGTACCCCGACAAGTTGGCGTTCCGGGCCGAGGGCCGCGAGCTGACCTATGGCGCACTGGATGACAGAGCGGCTCACGTCGCCGCGGCGCTCCTCGACTGCCGGAGCGGGAGTCGACGTCCGGTAAGCGTGCTCGTCGGGGACGCCGCGGCAGCCATCACTTGCGCGGTGGGTGCTCTCAAAGCGGGACTCCCTTATGTTTTTCTCGACCCATCGTGGCCGCGCGCCCGCCTGCTGCTCCTGTCGAGAATCGTAGAGAGTCCAGTCGTCATTGCTGAGCCGGCCCACATGCGCCTGGCGCGAGGCGTCAGCCATCCCTCAGCCGCCGTTATCGATGTCGACGAGGCATTCTCGGCTGGGACCGATGGTAGGAGTTTTCCGTCGAGTCAGCCCGAGAGTCCTGCTGCGGTCTACTTCACTTCTGGCTCGACCGGAGAGCCGAAAGGCGTCGTGTGGACGCACCGCAGCGTGTTGCACCATGCGTGGTCGTACACGATGGACTCGAGCATGACGCCGGACGACCGTGTTTCGGTCGTGGCGCCACTCGCCATGGCCGGGTCTTTGCGGGCGCTCTTCGGCGGCATCTTGAGCGGTGCATCGGCGCACCGGTTCGACATCAACAAGAGAGGCCTCGTCGAGCTCGTCGACTGGCTTCGCGATGAGAGCGTCAGCATCGCGTCGTTTCCAATCTCGTTGCTTCGCCAACTGCTCTCCACCGTCTCCGGTGACGTCGAGCTTCCGCGCTTGCGTCAAGTGACGCTTGGGGGACAGGCGCTCTACCGATCAGACGTCGACAAATTCTTCGCCCGGTTCCCGAGCCGTTGTGAGCTCGTCTACTACTTGTCAGCGAGCGAGACGGGGACGATCGCGGGAGGTCGCATCGACACGACCGACGTTGCCGGACCGGAACGCCTCAGTGTGGGACACGCTCCGGCGAACAAGCGAGTCACGATCGTCGATGAGCACGGGCGAGAAGCTCCCCAAGGGCACGAAGGCGAGGTCGTCGTCGAGAGCCGCTATCTTCCTGTCGGCTACGTCGAAGACTACGCCTGGGATCGCGTGGCGACGGAAACGACCGTGGGAGACGGGACGATACGCCGACGCACGGGCGACTTTGCGCGGATCGGCGCGGACGGAGCTCTCGAGCACCTGGGCCGCCGCGACGACTTGGTGAAGATCCGAGGCTATCGAGTCAATACCGCCGAGGTCGAGACGGCGCTCCTCCGGCATGAGCATATCGAGCAAGCCGCGGTCATAACGCATCTCGTTAGCGGCGATCCGACCCTCGTCGGTTACATCGTCTCGCGGGATTCGCATCGCGTGGATGAGGCTTCTCTTCGACGGTTCTTGACGGAAACGCTGCCGAGCTACATGGTCCCATCCATCTTCGTCTATCTCGACGGGCTTCCGATGAGCACGAGCGGAAAGCTCGATCGAGGCGGCCTGCGGCTCCCGGAGCGTGCGTCTACCCGGATCGAGGCGGTAGGCGTGGATCCGCTCGAGCAAAGTGTGATCCGGGCATGGTGTCGCGTTCTCGGCGTTGACGACGTCGACACGAGCGGGGATTTCTTCGAGCTCGGTGGCGATTCACTCAAGGCGCTCCGCCTCGCCGTGGAGCTACAGCGAGAAGCCGCTCGTCCGGTGTCGGCAAGCCTTCTGCTGGAAGCGTCGACGATCCGGGAGCAGGTCCTCGTCCTTCGTGCGGGGGGCGGTAACGCGTCCTCTCTCGTGCCGATTCGAGAGACCGGGACCAAGCCGCCCTTCTTTTGTGTCGTACCCGCTGCCGCGACGGCGCTGATCTTCAAGGATCTCGCGAAGCATCTGGAGCCAGACCAGCCGTTCTATGCGCTCGAGCCTCTTGGCTGGACGGGAGAGAGTCTCGTTCACGACACCGTCGAAGCGATCGCCGCCCACTATCTCGCTGCGATCCGGGACGTATGTCCCCAGGGCCCATACGCTCTCGGTGGGATGTGCTACGGCGGTATCGTCGCGTTCGAGATGGCGCTGCAGCTGCGAAAGATTGGTGAGGAAGTCGTTCTCCTTGCGATCTTGGACACGATAAGGCCACCGGGCCATCGCCGCGTCCGGACGAAACGCTCGCTCTCCGGCTACGTTCGCAGGTTCGTGGAAAAGTGGAATCGCGGGGAGCTATGGCGCTTGTTCCAGGCGCAGTTCGAAGGTGTCACGCGTCACTTCGCGGGGCCGGCGGCGAAGAACGTGGCCCGCGTGTACCGTGCGAGCGTGAACGCTCGGGAGAGCTACTCTCCACGACTCTATGACGGTCCGATTACGCTGTTCCACTCCGAGCATGTCACGAAGAGAGATCTTCGCTCAGCCTGGGCGGAGCTGACTACTGGCGAGTTGACGGTCGAAACGGTGTCGGGTGGGCATGAGAACGACGCGCAGGCATTCATTCGCGAGCCGCAGGTGCGGAGCTTGGCCGAAAAGCTCAACGTGTGCCTGGCTCGCGCTGCCGCGTCGCTCTGAATCGCGACCCGGACTGGCTTTCAACGGACGCCAAGCTGGGTCATCAAGAAGCTCAGCTCGAAGGCCAGCGCGTCGATATTCGCGGTCATCGGTAAGCCTCGACGGGCCGCGTGCCCCGCTTTGTCGTCATAGCGAAGGATGACCGGCAAGCCCGATGTGCTCGCCGCTTGGAGATGGGCCGTCATCTTGCGGGCCTGCAGCGGAGGCACCCGCGTGTCGCGGTCGCCCGACGCCAGGAAGACGGCCGGATAGCGGGTCCCGTCGGCGACTGCCTGATACGCGGAGTATTTACGAAGGAACGCGAATTGCTCCGCGATACCGGCATCGCCGTACTCCAGCAGAGCCGGCATGTTGTTGGTCTCGGTGAACGTGTTGAAGCGCATCATGTCGAGGTCGGGAAACCCGCACGAGACCGCGCGGAAGAGATCGGGCCGTTGTGTCATCGCGGCGGCGACGAGAAGGCCGCCGTTGCTGATGCCCCGGATGGCGAGCCGGGCTGCGCTCGTGTAACCGTTGTCTATCAGCCATTCGCCGGACGCGATGAAATCGTCGAAGACGTTCTGCTTGTTCTCGAGCATACCGGCTCGGTGCCAGGTCTCACCGAACTCGCTGCCTCCCCTCAGATTGGCGACCGCGAACACGCCCCCGTTCTCGATCCAGGCGGCAGCCACCGTGTCGAAGTTGGGCGCGAGCGCAGCGTTGAAGCCGCCATATCCGTAGAGAAGCGTCGGCGCGTCTCCGGTGCGCTCGAGATCGTCCGCATGGAGCAGCGTCATCGGGACTTCGGTGCCGTCTTTCGATGGAACGAGCACTCGCTTCACCTCGAGCCCGTCGGCTTCGAAGGGGACCTTCGAGTCCTGCCACAACTCTCGGGCACCCGTTTCGAGATCGAGGAGGTAGGTCGCCTCGGGCGTGAGGTAGGACTCGAGCGTGAGAAAGGCCTTGCCCGGGCCGGCTCCGCGGATCGAAGCGCGCGAGAGCTCCGGGAGGTCGACGTTCCCGATGGGCGAGCCGTCGAGATCGAAGATGTCGATCCTGGTGCTGACATTTCTCGAATAGACGCCGAAGAGGCGCTCATCGATGACGGTGAAGTCCTGGAGGACGTCTTCTCGCTCGGGGAGGATCTCCCGCCAGTGCTCCGGGGCCGTCGCGTCGAGAGGGATCTCGACGAGCCGGTTGTTGCTCGCTTCCAGGCTGGTTCGCACGAGGAGACGGCCGCCGACGTAGCGGGCATCGAAGCGTGCATCATGGCCTGAGGCGAGCGCTCTCAACGGCGCGTCGGGACGTAGGGGTTTCAGGTGGAGCTCGCCTCGCGCCCATCCGTGCCGAACAGTGAAAAGGAGGTACGCACCACCGGCGATCTCTGCCGTATTGATAAAGCTGCGTGGGTCGACGCCGTCTCCGAAGAGCTCGTCATCTTCGTCAGATGCCGCTCCTAGCCGATGGAAGCGCACGCGGGGTCCGGTCTCTCGAGATCGGTACGTGTAGTAGAAGCCGTCGCCGCTCTCCGAGAAAAAGATACTGCTATACAGTGCGTTCGGCAGATGGTCGGGGAGGTCGTTTCCGGACTCGACATCACGGAGTTTTACTTCGATCTCATCCTGACCACCGTGCCGGACGCTGTAGAGCAACAACGCACCGTCCTTCGACACCGAGACGATGTCGACCTTGGTCGTGAGGTCATCACTCCGACCCATGGGATCGACGACACGTTCGTAATCCGCGTTGGGGTCGACAGGCGCGCGCTCTCCATCGGGCGCTGCTGGACGCCGGTAGATCGTGGCGATCTCCTCGCTGGCGCGTCGCATGGTGAAATACTCCCACTGCCCTGCCTTGCGGAGCGTGGACACCTCGTCGACATCCATGAGCTCACGCAAGCGCGCCTCCAGCCGGCTCCTACGCTCCGACTCATCGACGATCTGCTCGGCGTAGGCGTTTTGCGCCGCAATCCATACGCGGGTCTCGGCACTCTCCTGATCCTCTAGCCAGCGGTAGGGGTCCACGAACCGTTCCCCGTGGATCGTATCCACGACCTCGTGGCGAGCACTCTCGGGTGGCGGTGGATAGGTTGGGGCACAAGCCGACGCCCACAGGAGGAGTGCCGCCGGAAACCGGCACGTGTGAGGGGTGGCTTCGTTTCGCGAGGTCATGATGGGTCCTCCGGCAGGCGTTGCCGAGAGTTTACATGAGCGTTTCGCGGTCCGCCGATGTCGTCCTCTTTTCGGCGTCGTTCATCGTGAGCGGTTTGTTGCGGACCGAGCTCATCGGCGTCGCCTTCATCGACCCGGCAGCTCTCGCGATCGTCGTGCCGACTCTGATCGTGTTGGCGAGCGTCGGGTGCTGGCTTCCCGTGCGCCGCGCGATGCTTGTAGACCCGGCGACCACACTACGGCAGGGGTGAAAGCGCTCGCGAATTCTAGTGCTTGCGCGCCGACAACGAGATACGACCGCGAGCGAGATCGACGTCGAGTACGCGGACGCTGAGTCTGTCCCCGACCTTGACGATGTCTTTCGGGTCCTTGACGAATCGATCGGCTAGCTGGGAGACGTGGACGAGTCCGTCTTGGTGGACGCCGACGTCGACGAAGGCACCGAAGGCAGTGACATTGGTGACCACGCCTTCGAGCTCCATGTCTTTGTGCAGGTCTTCGAGTGAATTGACGTCGTCACGAAACTTGGGTGGATCGAAGACTTCGCGAGGGTCGCGTCCCGGCTTGTCGAGCTCGTCGATGATGTCTCTGAGAGTTGGCTCTCCGACGCCGTCGCTGACGTAGCGATCCACGTCGATGCCTCGTGCCAGAGCGCCGTCTCCAACCAAGTCCTGAAGTGGGACGTTCAGATCCTTCGCGATGCGGGTGACGAGGCCGTAGCGCTCGGGGTGCACGGCGGACGCGTCGAGCGGGTGACTGCCGCCATCGATACGTAAAAAACCCGCAGCTTGTTCGAAGGCGCGCGGCCCTAGACCGGGGACCTTCAGCAACTGCTGGCGTTTGTCGAAACGACCTTTTTGTTCCCGGTGCGCGACGATTTTTTGAGCGATCGACGCGTTGATGCCGGCCACGTACGACAACAGGGGAGCGCTCGCCGTGTTGAGGTCGACACCGACGTGGTTCACGCAGCTCTCGACCACCACGGTGAGCTCCTTTTGCAACAGGGGCTGGTGGACGTCGTGTTGATACTGGCCGACGCCGATGGCCTTGGGGTCAATCTTTACGAGCTCGGCCAGAGGGTCTTGCAGGCGCCTTGCGATGGAGATCGCGCCTCTAACCGTGAGATCGAGGTCGGGGAACTCGTCGCGAGCGATGTCGGACGCGCTGTAGACGCTGGCACCGGCCTCGTTGACCTGCACGACGAACGGCTCTGACGCGTTGGCTTCGCGCAAAACGTCGCGGATGAACGCCTCCGTCTCCCGTCCTCCGGTACCGTTGCCAACGGCGATGCTGACGGGGCGGTGCTTGCGCATGAACACCGCGAAATCGCGCGCGGCTGTTTTCGGGTCGCCACTCGTCAGGTAGATCGTGATATTTCCGAGGAACTTCCCGGTCTGGTCGACGGCGACACACTTGCATCCGGTTCGAAGGCCCGGGTCGATGCCGATCACGGCTTTGCTGCCGAGCGGCGCTGCCAGTAGCAGGTTGCGTAGATTGTCGGCGAACACGTCGACAGCGGCGCGGTCCGCTCGTCGTTTGAGCTCGCCCCGCACCTCGTTCTCGATACTCGGCGTGAGCAGGCGTTTGAAACCGTCGCGGACCGCCGTGTCTAGCTGAGAGGCGAAGGGCGATCCCGCGACGAGTCCCATCGTGCGGTTCATGAACCGGACCGCTCTGTCGTCATCCACCTCGATGTGCGCGCGGAGCACCTTGTCGCGTTCACCTCGCGCGATCGCCAGAAACCGGTGGGAGGGGATCGTTTTGACCGCCTCCCGGAAATCGTAGTACTGCTCGAACTTCGTCGGCTGCTTGGTGTTCTTCGGCACCGCCTTGCTGACGAGATCGCCGCGCTCCGCGAACATACGCCGTACGTCAGCGCGTATCGCGGTGTGCTCACTCGCGAGCTCAGCGACGATATCGCGAGCTCCGGCGAGTGCCGTCTCGGCATCCGCCACGCCGTTATTCGCGTCGACGAAAGCCGCCGCGTCTCTCAACGGATTGCCTTGGCGCGGTTGTGCCAGGATCCGATGGGCTAACGGTTCGAGGCCGCGTTCACGCGCCATCATGCCGCGGGTCCGGCGTTTCTGCTTGTACGGTAAGTACAAGTCTTCGAGCTCCGACTTCGTCGAGCATGCCTCGATGCGTGCCGCGAGCTGTGGCGTGAGCTTTCCTTGCTCCTTGATGGATGCGGTAATGGCGTCCCGACGCTCGTCGAGCTCTTCGAGATAGGCGATCCGCTCCTCGATCGTGCGGATTTGAACTTCGTCGAGCCCGCCGGTCGCTTCTTTGCGGTAGCGCGCGATGAAGGGGACGGTGTTCTTGTCTCCCAACAGTGTTACGGCGGCCGCGACGCCTTTTGCCGGAAGGCCCAACTCGTCGGCGAGTGCACTTACGTGTCTCATCGTCTCTCGGTGGCGGTCGCCATAAACAAAAGCCCCCGCCGCGTTCTCACACGGCGGGGGCTTCGAAGGATTTGCGACTAGTGCGCCATTTCGGGTGGCTTCGCGCCGGGAAGCGCGACTGCGGCGAGGCCGTCCGCGAGCTGCACCATCACGTATTGATGGCCGTCGTGCGACCAGCTCGACATCCCGTAGCGCGTGGAGCCGGGAATCTCGACCGTGCCGACACGCTCGCCGGTCTTCTTGTCGATCGCGAACAGATTCCACGTGCCGTCGCTCGTCTGGCCGGACGCGATGAGCAACGTGGGTGTTGCCACCATGACGGAGATGCCGCGTCGCCCGCGGTTCGTGTCGAGGTTCGGGATGTCCTTGAGGAGCGGGTGATCTCCAAGGTCCTCTTGGTCTTCCGCGTCCGCATCGCCATTGGGGATCATCCAGAGATGCTCACCGGTATTCATGTCGATTGCGGTGATGCGACCAATCGGACCCTTCCAGAGGTCGAGCCCCTCGAATTTCGCGCGGTCCGGGCGGCCACGACCTCCACCGCCGAAACCGCCGCCCCCGCCGGGTCCGGCAGCGCGGGACCACTCGGAGTGGCGGGTGCCGGTTTGTTGACGGTCCGTGTCGAGCGGCGAGTCGACGCCGGGCATGAGCTTGTAAGGCGAGCATCCGCTGCTCGAGGAGATGAAGAACACTCCCGAGATGGGATCCGCGACCGCGGGACTATAGATGTTGGCACCACCACCGCCGCCAGGGCAGTTCAGGCCAGCGCCGGGCCAGTTGTCGTCGGCGCTCTCCGCGACGACGGGCGGATTGAACAGCGGTACGAAGAGGTTGTTCTCTTTCGCGTAGGCCAACGCCTTCGCCCGGATCTCCGGGGTGTAGTCGATGACGTCTTCTTCGGTCCGGCCTTGGAGCTCGAACGGCGCCGGCTTGGTGGGGAAGGGCTGGGTGCGAGCGAGCTTCTCACCCGGCACGGTAGACGCGGGGACCTCGCGCTCTTCGATGGGCCAGATGGGCTCGCCGGTCTCGCGGTTCAGGGCGTATACCCAAGACTGCTTGGTCGCCTGGAAGATCCCTTTGACGACTTTGCCGTCGACGGTCACGTCCATCAGCACGGGAGCGGTGGGGGTGTCGTAATTCCAGATATCGTGGTGGACCATCTGGTAGTGCCATTTTCGCTCGCCGGTCTCGGCGTCGAGAGCAATCAAGCTCGTGCCGTAGAGGTTGTCACCCGGATGGAAGCCGCCGTAGTAGTCGATCGTCGGGCCGTTGGTCGGAATGTACACGAGGCCTAGCTCGGGGTCGGCTGACATCGGCGCCCAGGACGAGATATCGCCCGTCCATTCCCAGGCATCGTTCTCCCACGTGTCGTGCCCGAACTCACCCGGACGGGGGATGACATTGAACTTCCACTTACGCTCACCGGTACGTGCGTCATACGCCAGGATGTCGCCGGGGACCATTTCTTTCCGCGTCTGGTTGTAGCCTTGCTCCGCGGAGTTTCCTACGACGACGACATCGTTCACGACGATGGGCGGGGAGGAGCTGGTGATGTAGCCGAGCTCGAGTGGGATGCCCTGGTAGGCGTCATAAGGCTTGTTCCACTCTTCCCACGGGCTCCAACCTTCGATCAGATCTTCGACTAGATCGACCGTGCCCGATTTGCCGAAGCCCGGCACGTCGACCGGTCTGCCCCAGTTTTCGAGCGGACGGCCGGTCTCTGCGTCGAGCGCATGGAGGAAGAATCCCGGGGTGGTGATGTAGACCACGCCGCGCCCGTCGATCTCTCCGTACGCGATCCCTTTGCCGTACCCTTTCCGCATCGAGTACTCGTAGCGGAATGTGTTGGGCTCGGTGAAGCTCCAGAGCAGCTCTCCGTTCTTCGGATCGAGCGCGATCACGTGACGTCGTTCGCCCGTGACCGTGATCAGCTTTCCGTCGATGAGACTCGGCGTCGCGCGCGAGGTACTGGGACCGAAGCTGCCCGCGTCGAACTGCCACACGACCTCGAGTTGTTCGAAGTTGGATGCGTCGATCTGGTCGGACGTCGTGTAGCGCGTGTGCCACGCATCGCCGCCGAGAAAGGTCCAAGTGTCGTCCGCGATGCCGGGCCCTTGAGCCATCGTTGCCATCGGAACCCCTAGCAGCAACGCGACGATCAAAATGAGTTGAAACAGGGTCCGCAGGTGAGAACCCCCCCTGCGCTGATGGTTATTCATAACCTTCTTCCCTTTCCTTACTTGTAGTAAACCCCTCGATCCTAGCAATTCTAGTGTGGATGGGCGGCGGGTTCAATCGCTTGGGTCCCTTTCGAGACGCGATTCGGGAAATCTTGGGTTCGACGAGCCGTAAAGGCTCAACTATACAGATGGAAGGCCATTCTCATCGTATGG
>Ga0315338_1000942_pt1 | contig 46263 bp, 47 predicted proteins | sample ASW8metaG_FD_204518 | JGI IMG/M metagenome (GOLD analysis project Ga0315338, IMG submission 204518) | Ammonia-oxidizing marine archaeal communities from Monterey Bay, California, United States - ASW #8 | ecosystem: Environmental > Aquatic > Marine > Coastal | place: USA: California | collected... | reverse complement strand
GGCGGTTGGCGCCGCCGACGTAGCGGGCCGACTCGCGGGTGCCATCGACGGGCTCGGGGAGGGCGTCGAAGGCGTCCTGGACCAGCCGCACGAGACGCCCGTGGTCGAGGTTGCCGGCCGCCGCGAAGACGATCCGGGGCGCCGAATAATGGTCCTTCATGTAGCCGAGGATGGCGTCGCGGTTCATACCCAGGACCAGCGCCGCCGAACCCAGCACCGGGCGGCCGAGGGCCTGTTCGGGGAAGGCGGTTTCCTGGAAGAAATCGAAGACCACGTCGTCGGGGGTGTCGTGGGACTGGTTGATTTCCTGGACGATGACGCCCTGTTCGCGGGCCAGTTCCCCCTCGTCCATCACCGAATGCTGCAGGATGTCGGCGATAATATCGACGGCCAGTTCCAGGTCTTGCTTGAGAATCTTGGCGTAGTACGCGGTGCACTCGCGGGCCGTATAGGCGTTGAGGTGACCGCCGACGGCCTCAATCTCCTCGACGATGCCGACGGCGCTCCGGCGTTCGGTGCCCTTGAAGGCCATGTGCTCGAGCAAATGCGACATGCCGTTGATTTTGGCCGCCTCGTCACGGGTGCCGACCTCGACCCAGGCGCCCAGCGATACGGACTCGACCGTGTCCATGAAATCGGAGACGACGCGAAGGCCGTTGGATAATTCGGTGACCTCGATGCTCAAGACCGTGCTCCTTGGCCGGCGTTTGCGGCGACGTAATCCTGGACCGTCTTCAGGTTGTTGGCCAGCACTTCGCACCGTTCCTGGCGCTCCGACAAATCGGCCAGGCGTTCCGGCAGCGCCGGCGCGACGCCGGTGGCGTCCTTGACCGCTTCGGGGAACTTGGCCGGATGGGCGGTCGCCAGGGTGACCATGGAGACGGTGCTGTCGCGGCGCTGGGCACGGGCGGCGGCGATCCCGACGGCGGTATGGGGATCGACCAACTCGCCGGATTTCTGGTAAACGGCCTCGATGGTTTCCTTGGTCTCCTCGTCGTCGAAGCGCGCCCCGTAGAAAACCGTTTGCGCCGCCTCCAGCGCCTTATCGTCGATGGCCAACTGCCCGCTTTCGCCGAACCCGGCCATGACCTTGGCGACGCGGCCGCCGTCGCGGCCTTCGAGGTCGAACAGCAGGCGCTCGAAGTTCGACGATACTTGGATGTCCATCGACGGGCTGAGGGTCGGATGCACCTCGCCGCGGCTCATGGTCCCGGTCTCGAAGAACCGCGTCAGGATGTCGTTGCGGTTGGACCCGACCACCAACTGATCGACGTCGAGGCCCATCTGGCGCGCCCCGTAGCCGGCGAAGACGTTGCCGAAATTTCCCGTCGGCACGGCGAAGGAGACGGGCAATTTCGGCGCCCCCACGTGGACCGCAGCCCAGAAATAATAGACGACCTGGGCCATGATTCGGACCCAGTTGATGGAGTTGATGGCGCCGAGGCGCCAGCGCCGGCGGAAGGGCTTGTCGTTGAACATCGCCTTCACCAGGTCCTGGCAGTCGTCGAAGGTGCCTTCGATGGCGATGTTGTGGACGTTAGCGGATGGAACGGTGGTCATCTGGCGGCGCTGGACGTCGGAAATCCTTCCCCGCGGGTGGAGGATGAAGATCTCGATGGCGGCGCGGTCGCGGCAGGCCTCGATGGCGGCCGAGCCGGTATCGCCCGACGTGGCGCCGACGATGGTCACCCATTCGCCCTGGGCCTTCAGCACGTGGTCGAAGACCGGGCCGAGGAACTGCATGGCCAGGTCCTTGAAGGATAGCGACGGCCCGTGGAACAGCTCCAGCAGCCATTCGCCCTTGCCAATTTCCTTCAGCGGGGCAATTTCCGGGGTGTGGAAATTCGCATACGCGCCGTCGATGATCCCGGCCAGGGCGCCGTCGTCGAGGGTGCCGCCGATAAAGGGCCGGATCACGCGGAGCGCCAGTTCGGGATAGGGCAGGCCTCCGAACGAGGCGATGTCGGCGGCCGAAAATCGCGGCCATTCCTCGGGCACGTAAAGGCCGCCGTCGGACGCCAGGCCCGACAGCAGCACGTCGTCGAAGGCGAGGACCGGAGCGTCGCCCCGGGTCGAGATGTACTTCACAAGCCGTTCCTTCGTCTCGGAATATGGCTAGCGTAACCCCCAGCCCCCCCGTCCTCAACCTCCCCTTTAACCCAGATATCGCGCCTTCAGACGGGCCTTGAAGATTTTCGGATCCAAGCGCTTACCAGTGGCCTCGATAAGCAATTCATTGGCCGTCAACAGCGAGCCCTTGGTGTGGACGTGGGTCTTGAGCCAGCTGAACAAGGGCTTGAAATCGCCCTTGGCGATGGCGAGCTCGATCTCGGGCACGGCCTTTTTCACCGCCTCGAACAATTGCACCGCCGTCATCGCACCCAAGGTATAGGTCGGGAAATAACCCCAGGCGCCATCGAACCAGTGCAGGTCCTGCAAACAACCCTCGCGGTCGGTGGAAGGCGTCAGGCCGAAAAGCTCCTTGAAGCCGTCGTTCCAAGCGGCCGGCAGATCGGTGATTTCCATATCGCCTTCGATCATCGCCTTCTCCAGCCGATAGCGCACGATCACGTGCAGCGGATAGGTGACCTCGTCGGCGTTGACGCGGATGAAGCCGGGCTTGACGCGGGTATAGAGGCGGTAAAGGTTTTCGGGCTTCCACGCCGGGCCCCCGTCTTTTGATTCGGCGGCGAAGGCTTCGCGCATTAAGGGCGCCGCGTAGCCGAGGAAAGCCCGGGACCGGCACACCTGCATCTCGACCAGCAGCGACTGGCTTTCGTGGATGCTCATGCCCAGCGCCTCGCCGACTGGCTGTCCGCGCCATTGTTTAGGCAGGCCGCGTTCGTAAAGCGCGTGGCCGGATTCGTGCAGTACACCCATCAGGCTGGAGGTGAAATCGGCCTCGTCGTAGCGCGTCGTGATGCGGACGTCGTCGGGCGTGCCGCCGCAAAAAGGATGCAGGCTGATATCGAGCCGCCCGTGGTTGAAATCGAAGCCCAGCGCCTCCATCAACCGGACGCCCAGGGCCTTTTGCTTTTCTTCCGGGAACGGGCCTTCGGGGAGGATGGCCTTGGGCCGTGCCGCCTGGGCGTCGAGCGTGTCGGAGAGCAGGCTGGGCAAGAAATCCTCGAGCTCGGCGAATACCGAATCGATGTCGGCTGTCCGCCCGCCGGGCTCGTAATCGTCTAACAGGGCGTCGTAAAGCGACAGCCCTTGTTTTTCGGCTTTTGCGGCGGCGGCTTCGCGGGTCAGGGCCAGGACTTCCTCGAGGGTCGGTTTCACGGCCGCGAAGTCGGCCTCGGGCCGGGCCGTACGCCATACCATCTCGCACGCCGAGCAGGCCTTTGACAAGGCGACCACCAGGTCCTCGGGCAGCGCCGTCGCCTTGGTCCACATGCGGCGCATTTCGCGTAGGTTGGCCGGCTGCCAACCTTTCAATCCGTCCGCGTCCTCGGCGGCGTCCAACAGCTCGCCGGTCTCGGGCGCCGTCAGCAAACCGTGCCTGAGCGCCTTCAGCTCGGCCAGTTGCCCGGCCCGCGCCTCGCCGCCGCCGCGGGGCATAATTGCCGCCATGTCCCAGTGCAGTACCGCTTGCACCTCGCCGAGGGCGGATAAGCGCTTGAAGCGCCGTTCCAGTTGTTGATAGGGCGTTTCGCTCATGGCTTCATATATAGGGCCTGGCTCCGGTTTCGGCAATTGACCGTCGGCGCCCAAACCGGGACAGTGGGGCATGGTGAAATTCAGGGATTTCATAGACGCTTTCCTCGTTGCCGCCGTTATTGCCCATTTCTCGATGGCGGCGTCGCCGGCGCGGGCCGAAGGCATCAAGGCGGTGGCCTCGATCGCGCCGGTGCATTCACTGCTGGCCGCGGTCATGGAAGGCGCAGGCTGGCCCCGGCTGCTGGTGGCGGGGGGAAGCTCACCCCACGCCTATGCCCTGAAGCCGTCCGCTGCCTGGGCGCTGGCCGAGGCGCAAGTGGTGTTCTGGGTCGGGCCGGGGCTGGAAAGGTTCCTGGTCAAGCCCCTTTCGGCGTTGCCCCGGCGCGTCATGGCGATCGAACTGGCGACCGCCGAGGGCGTCAAGACGCGGCGCTTCAGGGACGTGGGCGGGACCGACCCGCACGTCTGGCTCGACCCCCGCAACGCCGCCGCCATGACCCGGATCATGGTCATCGTCCTAGCCAACGCCGATCCCGTCAACGCCGCTCTCTACCGCCGCAACGGGGCCGCCCTGCTGGCCCGGCTGGGTGAGTTGGAAGCGAAGATCAGCCAAACCCTCGAACCGGTGACCGGGGTCTCGTACCTGACCTTTCATGACGCCTTCGGGTATTTCGAGGACCGCTTCGGCCTTCGTTCCGCCGGTGCGGTTGCCGTCGCCGCCGCCCGCACGCCGGGGGCGAAACGGATTTCGGCCCTGCGGCGCTTGATCAGGACCGGAAAAATCCCTTGCGTGTTCACCGAGCCCGAGTTCGAACCGGCGCTAGCCAGGACCCTGATCGAGGGCACGAAAGCCCGGATCGGAATCCTCGATCCCCTGGGCGCCGGCCTGACGCCGGGACCGGGGCTTTACGCGGATCTGATGCGGGGGCTGGCGCGGTCGCTGAAGAGATGCCTGAAGGGCGGGACTTAAAGAGTTTATCCAGTTTGATTGCGATCCGGTACGATCAAACGGCGTTCACGCGCCCATTCTTGTTCCCACTGGGGCTCACACCCGCTTCGCGGCTGGTTGCGGCATCCGCCGCAACCAGGGCCCATCAGGTCCGAATGATTCCATTCAAACTTGATGGTTCTTAGAACTTAAACATCGGCAAGAACATCAGCCGGTCGACGAGCATAGCCATGAAGATCAAAAACAGATAGACGATGGAAAAGAAAAACATCGGCCTGGCGGCGGTGCCGTCTTCGTCCTTCCACACTTGCCACATATGGTAGGCGAAGAAAAAGCCTAGAAACGCCACCGCTGAGGCGTAAAAAGCGCCCGATATGCCGATCGCCACCGGCAGCAGCGTTACCGGCACCAGCGCCACCGTATAGAGAAACATCTGGCGCTTGGTTTCGCGGACGCCAGCGACCACCGGCAGCATCGGCACGCCGGCGGCCTCGTAATCGCCTTTCCGAAACAGCGCCAGCGCCCACGAATGGGGCGGCGTCCACAGGAAGATGATGGTGAACAAGACCACCGCGCCCAAGCCGACGTCGCCGGTGGCGGCGGCCCAGCCGATCACCGGCGGCAATGCCCCCGAGGCGCCGCCGATGACGATGTTCTGCGGCGTGCGCCGTTTCAGCCATACGGTATAGATAAAGACGTAATAGAGGATCGTCAGCGCCAGCAGCGACGCCGCGATGGTATTGACCAGCACCGCCATCGCGGTTACCGAACCGGTAGCGAGCGCGATGCCGAAGATCAGCGCTTCCTTCGGCTGCAGCCGTCCGGCCGGGAGGGGGCGGTTCATGGTCCGCCCCATGTGCAGGTCAATGTCGCGGTCGTACCACATGTTGATGGCGCCCGACGCACCGGCGCCGAGCGCGATGCAGAGGATGGCAAAAAAGCCGGTCAGGGGGCTTAGGCTGCCGGGCGGGTTGGGGGCCAGCAAAAGGCCGGTGATGGCGGTGAACACCACCAGCGACATCACCCGGGGTTTCAACAGCACCGCGTAATCGGCGATACGGAACCGGGGCGCCGGAGAAACGGCGCGGCCCCATGCGCTGGCGCCGAGTCGGCCCGGGAATTTTTCGGCCCTGGCGGCCGTTTGTTTGGTCATGCGGAAACCTCGTCGATCAAGGACGCCTCAACCGAAACGCCGGCATCTTATACGCCCCGTTATACGCCAAGGGCGGGATGGGGGTTGATTTTTTTTAAACGCCACTCCCAAAACGCTCCCAATACACCGGCATGGAATTAACAAACTGAGGACTATAGATCGCCGAGCAGGGTCTCGGCACAGGTCTCGCCGAAGCCGCCGTCCTCGAAATGCAGATGGGTGACGACGCCGTCGTTGAGGAGGGCGGAGAACCGCTTGCAACGCTGCCCGTAGCCCTTGACGCTCAAGTCCACCTCGAGGCCGGCCCAGCGGGTGAAGTTGAGGCCACGTCGCCGACCATGGCGACGTGGCCCTCAGCGTTCTGGCTCTCGCCCCAGGCATTCATCACCCAGGCGTCGTTGACGGAAAGGCATATGATCTCACCCACGCCCTTGGCCTTCAAGGCCTCGGCGTTGTTGATGAAGCCCGGCAGGTGCTTGGCCGAGCAGGTCTTGGTGAAGGCGCCGGGCAGGCCGAACCGGGCCACCAACTTGGCGCCGAAAAGGCCATCGGACGAGATTGCCGTGGGCCCGTCGGCGCCCATGACGAAGAGTTCGACGTTGGGAACACGGTCCCCGATGCTGATGGTCATTGGTTTCCTCCCTTGATGTTAACCCTAGCCGGGCAACCTTAAACGATATGCCCCAGATGGCTCCCCAAACCGGGCCGGATGGTAGCCGAAATCGCGCCTTGGGGAAGGGGGAGCCGAGTTTCTGGCCGTAGGGTAGAGGATTAGGCATCCCCACCCCACCGACGGTCGGATTGGCCTGGTTTCGCTTTACCCATCGTACACCCCAGGGACACGAGAACCGCTAAAAAAGGTCAGGAGACAACATTCGACTGTCGACGTTTTTTATGCGACACTGGTCCGCAACTCAACGGGACTAACGGTTTAAGGAGGCTCGGCCGTGGCGGGTCAAAATTCGATTACCGGCGGGGAGACATACGGGTCCGAACAGCCGGTCATTCATACGATTGGATTCGCCGACCTCAAGGACGTTTTGGTCAAGGGCCTGGCGGACTTCAACGCCATGCCGACCCACATTATTTTCCTGTGCCTAATCTATCCTATCGTCATTCTGATTGCAGCCCGGGTCTACGCCGGATACGAGTTGGTGTGGCTGGTCTTTCCCCTGCTGGCTGGATACACCCTAATCGGCCCGCTGGTGGCGACCGGCATGTACGAGCTGAGCCGGCGGCGCGAGAAGGGTCTCAATTTTTCCCGCAGGAAGGCCTTCCACATCCTTCAAAGACACGCCGCGCGCTCGATTGGGGTTCTTGGCGCCATGTTGATGGCGATCTATTTTGCTTGGCTGTGGGCGGCCTGGATCATCTATGAAAATTACTTCGGCGCCGCGCTGCCGACGTCGATTGCGGATTTCGCCTTCCAGGTCTTCACCACCCCCGCCGGCTGGTTGCTGATGACAGTCGGCAGCGGCGTCGGCCTGGTGTTCGCCTTCGTAGTGTTGGCCATCAGCGTGGTGTCGTTTCCGATGCTTATAGACCGGGACGTCGGCGTCGGGATGGCGATTCAAACATCGATCAGGGCGGTCATCGCCAATCCGGTGACGATGACGGCGTGGGGCCTCATCGTCGCCTATGCCCTGTTGATTGGCTCGCTGCCGTTTTTCGTCGGCTTGGCGGTCGTGTTGCCGGTGCTGGGGCATGCGACCTGGCACCTGTACCGCAAGGTCGTGGAGTACTGACGATTCGAATTATGGCCAATTTTATACTAGCCATATCGGGCGTACTGGGTCATAAACCGGACCGTGGGATGGCATAATCGGTGATCGGCAAAAATTTGGCGGGGAACCAAAACAAAAAAATATTTAAAATAGGAAAATCAGGCGTCACTGGAATGGGGAAAGGCGATTTTTCCCTGAATTGTTTTTCCATACAAAAGTATAAAGTAGAGGTACCACTTGCCCGGACATGCGGGTTTGGGCATAGTTGCCGCGGGTTTGCTGGCCATCCGGGTGTGATCGCCAAACGGTTCAATTTGCGGATGTTGGCCGCACCGATTCAAACCTGGAAATCGAGTCGCCGAGTTATAATATAAACGCCGATTAAGTTTAATTTTTTGGGTTTTATGGTTTTTAACAGGCAGGGAACTTAAACGAATGTTCGTTCCAATTATGCTGATCCTAGTGGGCCTTGGCACGGTGGTTTTCCACTTTATCAGCCCGTGGTGGTGGACCCCCATTGCCTCGAACTGGGGTTACATCGACGATACCATCATCCTCACCTTCTGGGTCACCGGGGTAGTTTTCGTCGGCGTCATTCTGTTTATGGCCTATTGTACGTACCGCTACCGCTACAAGGACGGGAAAAAGGCCGAATACGAGCCCGAAAACCCGAAGCTGGAATGGTGGTTGACCATTTTGACCTCGATCGGCGTCGTCCTGATGCTGGCGCCCGGCCTTTGGGTGTGGAACGATTTCGTAACCGTCCCAGAGGAAGCGGGGGAGTTCGAGGTCTTTGCCAAGCAATGGGAATGGACCTACCGTTTCCCCGGCAAGGACGGCAAACTGGGCACCTCCGAAACCAAATACATCAATGATAAGAACCCGTTCGGCATTAATCCGAAGGACAATAACGGCAGCGACGACATCCTGATCGAAGACAGCGAGCTGCACCTGCCGATTAACAAACCGGTCAAGGTATTGATGCGCTCCATCGACGTCCTGCATAACTTCTACGTTCCTCAGTTTCGGGCCAAGATGGATATTGTACCCGGCTCGGTCACCTACTTCTGGTTCACGCCCACCAGAACCGGGGAATTCGACGTTTTGTGCTTTGAATTATGCGGCGTCGGCCATCACGCCATGCGCGGCACGGTCGTCGTCGATTCCGAAAAGGACTTCCAGGCCTGGCTGAACGAGCAGCCGACGTTCGCGCAATCGCTGGCCGAAGCCGCTGGCGATTCCGAAAAAAGTTCGAATCGGATCTTCAGCGAGGCCTCCTCCCCGGACCGGGGGATCGCCCGATGAGACCCGGATTCTATCCACTGGAGCTTAACGAGATGACAGCGAAGAGGATATTCTAATGGCATATGTAGCCCCTGCCGAAGCTGAACAAATCCCGGCCGCCGAAGTCGAGGAGGTAGAGCTTTACCACGCCAAAAGCTGGATCACGAAGTACGTCTTTAGCCAGGACGCCAAGGTCATTGCCATCCAGTACTCGACAACGGCGATCGCCATCGGGCTGGTCGGTTTGGCGCTGTCGTGGTTGATGCGCCTACAACTGGGGTTTCCCGAGGTCTTCGACTTCATCGAGCCCAACGACTATTACCAGTTCATCACCGTGCACGGCATGATCATGGTCATCTACCTGCTGACGGCCTTGTTTCTGGGCGGCTTCGGCAACTACCTGATCCCGTTGATGGTCGGCGCCCGGGACATGGTTTTCCCCTATGTGAACATGCTCAGCTACTGGATCTATCTGGGGGCGGTGCTTCTCCTGATCGCCAGCTTCTTCGTTCCCGGCGGCGCCACCGGTGCCGGATGGACGCTGTATCCACCACAGGCGATCCTGTCCGGCACCCCGGGCTCGGAAGGGGGAATTATCCTGATGCTGGTCTCGCTCTCTTTATTCATCATCGGCTTCACCATGGGTGGGTTGAATTATGTGGTGACGGTGCTTCAGGCGCGCACCCGGGGGATGACGTTGATGCGTCTGCCGTTGACCATCTGGGGCATTTTCACCGCCACCGTGCTGGCCTTGCTGGCCTTCCCGGCGTTGTTCGTCGGCGCCGTGATGATGACCTTCGACAAGCTCCTGGGCACCAGCTTCTTCATGCCGGCCATCGTCGAGATGGGGGAATACCTCGACTACGGTGGCGGCAGCCCGCTGTTGTTCCAACACCTGTTCTGGTTCTTTGGCCACCCGGAAGTCTACATCGTTGCCCTGCCGGCCTTCGGCATCGTTTCCGACCTCATCAGCGTCCATTCCCGGCGCCACATCTTCGGCTATCGGATGATGGTGTGGGCGATCGTCGGCATCGGCGCGCTCAGCTTCTTCGTCTGGGCGCACCACATGTACGTCAGCGGCATGAACCCGTGGTTCGGGTTCTTTTTCGCTACCACCACCCTGATCATCGCCGTGCCGACGGCGATCAAGGTCTACAACTGGACGCTGACGCTGTGGAAGGGCAACATCCAGTTCACGCTGCCGATGCTCTTCGCGCTGGCCTTCATCGTCACCTTCGTCAACGGCGGCATCACCGGTTTGTTCCTCGGCAATGTGGTCGTCGACGTGCCGCTGTCGGACACTATGTTCGTGGTCGCGCACTTCCACATGGTGATGGGAGTGGCGCCAATCCTCGTGGTCTTCGGCGGCATATACCACTGGTATCCCCTGATTACCGGGCGGATGCTTCACGAAGGGATGGGCCAGTTCCATTTCTGGGTCACCTTCATCGGCGCCTACACGATTTTCCTGCCCCTTCACTATCTCGGCTTCCTGGGCGTGCCGCGCCGGTATTTTGAAATGGGAGAGACCAACTTCATCCCCGAATCGGCGCAGGACCTGAATGCCTTTGTCACCGTCGTCGCCCTGATCGTCGGCGTGGCCCAGGTGGTGTTCTTCATCAACCTTTTCTGGAGCCTAAGGAACGGCAAGCAAGCCGGCTCCAACCCGTGGAAGGCCTGTTCGCTGGAATGGCGGACCGCTCAGGTGCCGCCGGGGCACGGAAACTTCGACGACCTGCCGCTGGTTTACCGGTGGGCCTATGATTACGGCGTGCCCGGCGTCGACGAGGACTTCATCCCGCAGGATCTGCCACCCGATCAGGTTTCGACCGGCAAAGGCGGATAGATTAAGCCGATACAGGAATAAGAGACGTGGGTATTTTCCAAATATTGATGGAAAAGCCCTGGCTGGCCGTCGAGGGCGAAGGTGAAGAACCGGCCGAGCAAAGGGCGTCTTCCATGGAATCTCCGCAAGTCGGCCTGAGGGTGTTTCTGGCCGTAGCCACGGTGCTGTTCACGCTGTTTCTCGTCGTCTACGTGGAACGGATGACGTTCCCGGACTGGCGCCCTCTCTCCGAGCCGTGGGTGTTGTGGTTAAACACGTTGATTTTGGTCATTAGCAGCGCCGGCTTTCATTGGGCGTCGGTCAACGCCGAGCGCGGCGATTTAGAAGGCATCAAGACTGGCCTTCTGACCGCCGGCGTGGCCTCCTTCGCCTTCCTCGCCGGTCAGCTCTGGGCGTGGCAGCTTCTCGTCGATTTGGGCTATTACGATATGGCGAAACCGGCCGTCGGTTTCTTCTACCTGTTGACCGGGGTGCACGGGGTGCACCTGTTGGGCGGCCTGGTGGCCTGGTTCAGGACCAGCGCCAAGGTCAAGGCCGAGGCCGATATGGCCCAATTGCGAATGAGTGTCGGGCTGTGCGCCCTTTATTGGCATTTTTTACTGGTCGTATGGCTTGTTTTGTTCGGCCTGCTGTTGTTGACGTAAAAGAGGACCAAGAACAGATGACGAATTCGAGTACAGGACAAGTCGCCGCTCAGCCCAAAGGCATGCAAAGCATCGTTGCCGACTGGTCATCGGACCAGCGGGCGTTCAAGAACGTGTCCTGGGGCAAGGCCATGATGTGGATCTTCCTCCTAAGCGACACCTTCATCTTCAGTTGTTTCCTGATCTCCTACATGACGGTCAGGATGTCGACGACGATACCCTGGCCCAACTCGAGCGAGATTTTCGCGTTGAGTTTCGGCGGCGAGCCCATACCCCTGATCCTGATCGCCATCATGACCTTCATCCTGATCACGTCTAGCGGCACCATGGTCCTGGCCGTCAATTACGGCTATCGGAAAGACCGCGGCAAAACCGCAATTCTGTTGCTGATTACGGCGGCGTTCGGCGCATCGTTCGTCGGCATGCAGGTGTTCGAATGGACGAAGCTGATTGTCGAGGAAGGCGTCCGCCCCTGGTCCAACCCCTTCGGCGCTCCCCAGTTCGGGTCGACCTTTTTCATGATTACCGGCTTCCACGGCTTTCATGTGTCGGTGGGGGTTATTTTCCTGATCATCATCGCCCGCAAGGTATGGCGCGGCGATTTTGATAAGGGCACGCGCGGATTTTTTACCAGCGGCCAGGGCCGATACGAAATCGTCGAAACCATGGGCCTTTACTGGCACTTCGTCGATCTGGTGTGGGTCTTCATCTTCGCATTCTTCTATCTTTGGTAGGGCTTGAAACATGGCAAACGCAGAGGCACACGCAGAAGGCCAACAACATCCCCTCGGCATCTATATCCAGGTCTGGGTGTTGCTGTTCGTTCTCAGCACGTTTTCTTACCTCGTCGACTACTACCACTTCGAGGGCTACCTCCGGTGGACCTTGATCCTTTTGTTCATGGTCTTGAAAGCGGGGCTGATTATCGCCGTCTTCATGCACATGATGTGGGAGCGCCTGGCCCTGGTTTATGCCATGGCTCTGCCGACCATCGCGTTGATGGTGTTTATCTTCCTGATGACCCACGAGGCCGACAACACCTTCCTGTCGCGGGGCATATATTTCCTCGGACTGGGCGGCTCTTAAGTCCTCACTTTCATCATTCCGTGACCGTAGGACGCCCGGGGGATCGCCTGTCGCGTTTCCTCGGTCGCAAGGGACGCGCAAGCGCTTCGTTGCCGCCTTTCATGGTCCCTCATCGGCCTCTGCCATGATGACGTGACAATGACGGACCAAAGGCGGCATAATCGTGTATTCTCAACCTGCACTACGTTGATACGGTCGATGATCCAGAGACTGATTACCCTTGCGCCGATGACAGCGTTGTTGATTTTCGGCGCGACCGGAAACGTGTTTGCCGGGGGACGTTCCGAGCCGTGGCAGATGGGGTTTCAGCCCGCCGGGTCGCCGGTCATGGAACGAATCATCGAATTCCATAACCTTTTGTTGGTCGTCGAGGTTTCCATCGTTGCCCTGGTGCTGGGGCTGATGTGCTACATCATCGTGCGCTTCAACGCCAAGGCCAACCCAGTACCCTCCAAGACGACCCACAACACGTTACTGGAAGTCGTTTGGACCGGGGTGCCACTGCTAATCCTGATCGTCGTTGCCGTGCCGTCGCTGAAGCTTCTGTATTATTCCGACCGCGTCGAAAACACCGAGATGACCCTGAAAGTCACCGGCAACCAGTGGTTCTGGTCCTATACCTATCCCGATCACGGCGGCTTTGAGTTCGACAGCGTCATCGTCCCCGACGACGAACTGAAAGCGGGCCAGCCGCGGCTGTTGACGGTAGACAACGAGGTCGTCCTGCCGGCCGAAACCAACATCCGGTTGCTGTTCACGTCGGCCGACGTGATCCACAACTGGGGCGTGCCGTCGCTGGGGCTGAAGCTGGACACGGTGGCCGGGCGGATCAGCGAAACCTGGGTCCGCATCAACAAGAAAGGCAACTATTACGGCATGTGTTCGGAACTGTGCGGCGTCAACCACGGGTTCATGCCCATCCACATCAAGGCCGTTTCCAAGGCTGATTTCGCCCAATGGGTCGAAACGGCGAATAAAGAATTCGCCCGCGCCGGCGGCCCGGCCCCGGTTCGCGTCGCCGAAATAAGGGCCGGGGAGAGGGGTGATTGATGGCTGACCAGGAAACGGCGGCGCCAGAGGGCCACGACCACGACCACGACCACCTTCCGACGGGATGGCGGCGGTGGCTCTTCTCCACCAACCACAAGGACATCGGGACGATGTATATCGTCCTGTCGATGGTTGGGGCTTTCGTCGGCGGCGCCATGTCGTTCATGATCCGCCTCGAGTTGATGGACCCGGGCATCCAGTTCAACCTTTTCGGGGCCGGCGAAGAGGCGGCCTATTTCCAGTTCTACAACGTTCTGGTCACCGGACACGCTTTCATCATGGTGTTCTTTGTCGTCATGCCGGCGATGATGGGAGGTTTCGGTAACTGGTTCGTACCGTTAATGATCGGCGCGCCTGACATGGCCTTCCCGCGCATGAACAACGTCAGCTTCTGGCTGCTGGCTTCGGCCCTGGTGCTGTTGTTGGTCTCTGCCTTCACCCAGGGCGGCCCGGGTACCGGCTGGACCGTCTATCCGCCGCTTTCCAGCGCCGAATTCCACCCCGGCCCGGCGGTCGATTTGGGGATCCTCAGCCTGCATCTGGCCGGCGCGTCGTCGGTCCTCGGCGCCATCAATATGATCACCACCATTTTCAACATGCGCGCCCCAGGGATGACCATCCACCGCATGCCGTTGTTCTGTTGGTCGATCCTGGTGACGGCGTTCCTGTTGCTTATGGCCATGCCGGTGTTGGCCGGCGGACTGACGATGCTGCTGACCGACCGTAATTTTGGCACCGCCTTCTTCGAGCCGTCGGGCGGCGGTGACCCGGTTCTGTGGCAGCACATTTTCTGGTTCTTCGGCCATCCGGAGGTCTACATCATCATCCTCCCCGGCTTCGGCATCGTCAGCCAGGTGGTTTCGACCTTTTCCCGCAAGCCGATCTTCGGCTACTTAGGGATGGCCTATGCCATGGTGTTCATCGGCTTCGTCGGCTTCGCGGTGTGGGCGCACCATATGTACACCACCGGCCTCGACGCCGACACGCGGGCCTATTTCGTTTCCGCCTCCCTGGTCATCGCCGTGCCCACGGGGGTCAAGATCTTCAGTTGGCTGGCCACTATGTGGGGCGGGTCGATCAGTTTTCGCGTGCCGATGATGTTCGCCTGCGGGTTCATCTTCCTATTCGTCATGGGCGGGGTCACCGGCGTAGCGCTGGCCAACGCCGGCATGGACATCGCCTTCCACGACACCTATTTCGTCGTCGCCCATTTCCACTACGTGATGGCGATCGCGGGGATATTCGCAATGTTCGCCGGCTTCTATTACTGGATAGGTAAGATGTGCGGCCGGCAGTACCCGCGGGTCCTGGCCCGGATCCATTTCTGGTCGTTCTTCATCGGCGTCAACGTGCTGTTCTTCCCGCAGCACTTCTCGGGCATGGCCGGGATGCCGAGGCGCATTCCCGACTACCCGGACAATTACGCCGGCTGGAACTACGTCTCATCCATCGGCGCCTTCATCACCACGGCCTCGACGCTGCTGTTCTTTTTCATTGTCTGGCGGACGCTGAGCGCCGGCGAGAAAGTGCCGGCCAATCCGTGGGGCGAGGGGGCGAAGACGCTGGAATGGACGGTCGAAAGCCCGGCCCCCTTCCACACCTTCGAAGAACTGCCGGACATGACCGACAAGCAGGCGGCCGAATAGGGCCGAATAGGAATTGATAAGCAACCGGAACCGGACCATGGCCCCGATGCGCACCGACAACCGCAAGAAAAACCGCCTCACCGCTATGGTGCTGTTTACCGTCGCCGGGGGCATGGTCGGGCTGGCCTTCGCCGCGGTGCCTTTGTACAAGCTGTTCTGCCAGGTCACCGGTTTCGGCGGCACGCCGAAGATCGCTGCTCAACCCCCGGCCGCCGCGCCCTCGGACCGGACCATCACCGTTCGCTTCGACGCCAACGCCAACCCGGCCCTGCCGTGGCGGTTCCTTCCCGAGAAGACGCAGGTCACGGTCCGGGCCGGCGAGCCGGCGTTGGCTTTTTACCGGGCCACCAACTTGTCCGACGCGCCTCTTACCGGCACCGCGACCTTCAACGTGACGCCGTTCAAGGCTGGCGAGTATTTTTCCAAGATCGACTGTTTCTGCTTCATCGAGCAGCACCTGGCCGCCGGCGAGGAAGTGGCCATGGGGGTGCAGTTCTTCGTCGATCCGGGGATCTTCACCGACCCCAACACCCAGGACGTGACCACAATTACCCTGTCGTATACCTTCTTCCTCGCCACCGGCGGCGACGGCAAGGAAGGCGAGAAACCCCAACAAGCTAAGGCTCCAGCCCCCGTTGCCGGCCGCCCGGTCAAGGGCTGACGGCGGGGCGGCGGGACAAAGGGTTAGTAGAGACGGATCATGGCCAGTGAAACAACAAAATCCCACCCCTATCACATGGTGGCGCCGAGCCCATGGCCGGCTATAGGCTCGCTGGCGGCCCTGGTCACGGCCTTCGGGGCCATCTGGGCCATGCAGGGGGGGCCGATCTGGCTGTTCGTCCAGGGCATCTTGATCCTGCTTTGGGTGTTCTACCGGTGGTGGCGCGACGTCGTCATCGAGGCGTGCGGCGGCGTCGATCACACGGATACGGTCCGCCACGGGCTGCGCATGGGCATGGTGCTGTTCATCGCCTCGGAGGTGATGTTCTTTTTCGCCTTCTTCTGGTCCTACTTCAATGCCACTGTGCCGTTCCTGTCCGCAGTGGCGCACGAGGTATGGCCGCCCGAGGGCGTCGTCCCCCTCGATCCTTGGTCGGTGCCGTTCCTGAATACGGTGATCCTGCTCAGTTCCGGGGCCACGGTGACCCGCGCGCATCACATGGTGCGCCTGGGCGACAACAAAAGGGCAGCCCGGTGGATCCTGCTGACGGTGCTCCTGGCCATGATCTTCACCGGCTTCCAGGCCTATGAATACGTCCACGCCACCTTCGCGTTCACCGGCGGTATCTATTCGTCAACCTTCTACCTGGCGACCGGCTTCCACGGCTTCCACGTGATCATCGGGACCATTTTCCTGATTGTTTGCTGGTTCCGCGCCCGGGCCGGGCACTTCACGCCCGAGCTCCACGTCGGCTTCGAGGCCGCGGCCTGGTACTGGCACTTCGTCGATGTGGTGTGGCTGTTCCTGTTCGCGTCCATCTATTGGTGGGGTTCCCTGGGCTACACCCCGGTCTGACGGGCCTTTTAAAAATCAGGCGCATCCGCCCCCGCCCGTCTGGATGGATGGGCATTTCCTCGGTCTTCCTGTGGCCGCAATCAGGGCAGGTAATTTCCGAAAAAAGTTCCGGTTTCGCGGCCGCCATTACACGTCCTGCGCGCGCCGTTGCCGCAGCCGATAGAACCCATAACCGGCCATCAACATTAACAGGGCCAGCGCCGGCAACAGCAGCAAATCCAGCCACCATCCGACCAGCCCCGACAGGCCGACGGCCCTCATCGTCAACACCAAAACCGGGGTGAAACAGCAAACCACCATTACCGCTGAACCGATCAGCCCGGTTTTCAGAAGCTTCTTGTCGGCCATGTCCTTCATGTTCGCCTCTATTGAAGGTGAATTCCTGCCGTTTCGTGCCACCGGTTTTGGGAGTTTGCCAACATTCATCCCCTTTGTCGCTTCTGGCTTTCGCCCGCGCCACGGTCTATCCTGTTCACCTAAAACAATTTTCAGGCGTTTTGCCGCCCATCGGCCCCACTCATTATGTTCCCGGCCGCGGTTTGGGCCGGCGTCTAAGAAGGCGGAACGAAGCATGGAAAAACGGCAATCCGTCAGCGTGTCCGATGCCTCCTTGCCCGCCGGCGGCGAGGCCGGGCAAGCGGGCCAACAGGTCTACGACCACCTGGAACTGCTGGCGGCCATGGGTAAGGATTTTTCCTCGTCTGGCGACATCGAGGCATCGCTGAAGTGCGCCGTCGAACACATTACCGAATACCTCAACGCCGAGGGCGGGGCGCTGTTCCTGCTCGATGACAAGGGCGAGACGCTCCGTTGCCACGCCTGCGTCGGGCCGACGGAAATCACCGGCCTAACGCTGAAGTTCGACCAAGGCATCGTCGGGCGCTGTGTGCAAAACGAAATCGGCGAAATTGTCCGCAACGTCACCAAGGACGCCGGCTTCCACGCCGGCATCGACGAACAAACCGGCTACACCACGCGTTCCATCCTGTGCGCACCGATGAGCGTCAAGGACGAGCGCATCGGTGCCATCGAGCTGATCAACAAGCGTGGCGGCGACGGGCTGTTCGAGGAATCGGACCTGCATCTTCTTCAGGCGATGAGCGCCTCGGCGGCGCTGGCCATTCACAACGCCCGCCAGGCCGAGGCGCTGGTTGAACAGGAGCGCATCGCCCGCGAACTGGAACTAGCGGCCGAGATTCAGCGTTCGCTGCTGCCCGAAGCGGGCGCAGACGATTTTCCCGTTGCCGGCGTCAATCACGCGGCGAGGACCGTGTCGGGCGATTTTTACGATTTCTTTCCACTTGACGACGGGCGCATCTGCTTCACCCTCGGCGACGTTTCCGGAAAAGGCATGAACGCGGCGCTGATGATGGCCAAGACGGCGAGCCTGTACCGGTGCCTGGGCAAGACCGTCAGAAAGCCGGGAAGGCTTATGGCGCGCATCAATGCGGAAATCTGCGAAACCACGACCCGCGGCATGTTCGTGACCATGGTCGGCGGGATCTACGATCCTTCGACCGGCATCGTCCGGTTTGCCAATGCCGGACACGAACCGCCGCTGTTCCACGATGCGGAAGGTGACTTCCATGCGTTGCCCGCCGAGGCCCCGCCGTTGGGAATCTTGCCGACCCTGGTGGATGGCCTTGAATTTCCCGAAACCGAACTGAAGCTTGACGGGGGGGTGCTCTACATCTTCACCGACGGGGTCACTGAAGGCTATCTGGAAGACGGCCGGGAGTTGAAAGTCGGGGGGTTGAAAAAATTGATCCGGGAAAACGCAGCCCTCTATGTCAAAGGCAAGCTGAATGCCGTCATCAATTGCGTCGACCGCGGCGATGCGGAGCTTCGCGATGATTTGACCCTGCTCGCCATCGACGATGCGGTGCCCCTGGACCTGCGTACGTCGGGGAGAACCGTTGCCGTGGAGAAGACACCACAAGACCCCATCGCGGCGGCCGAAGAAGAGGAAATCCTGCTCAGCCTGACCGTTCCCTCGCAGGCCGACCTGCTGAAGCTGATCCGCAACGCGGTTTCCGAAACGGCCCGGTTCTGCGGTTGCGACAAGGACGTCTGCCGCGATATCGTTATCGCCGTCGACGAGGCCTGCCAAAACGTCATTCGCCATGCCTACGGCGGCTCACCGAATGGCGAGATCGGCCTTCAGATCATCCGCCGGAGCGATGTGTTGGTTTTCCTGCTCCGTGATTTCGCCGAATCCATCGACGTTTCCTCGGTCAAGCCGAGGGCCCTGGACGACATCAAGCCCGGCGGGCTGGGCACCCATTTCATACGCGAAGTCATGGACGACGTACAGTTCATGCCGCCCCCAGCCGACGGTGGAAACCTGTTGAAGATGGTAAAAAAACTTCCAAAAGGACCCGACAATGAAACATGAGATAAGAGACGAAAAAGACGCCACCATCGTCGCGCTTGAAGGCGATGTCGATCTGCAAAGCTCGCCGGACGCCCGCAGGGTCCTTTTGGAATGCGTCGGGCGAAAGCGCCCGGTCCTGGTTGATCTCAGCGCCGTCGGCTATATCGATTCGTCGGGCGTTGCCTCGTTGGTCGAAAGCCTGCAAACGGCAAAGAGATCCGGCAACATCCTGGTTCTGGTGGCGGTCAGCGAGGGGGCGATGCGGGTGCTGCAACTGGCCCGGCTGGACAAGGTCTTTACTATCTGCGACACCGTCGAAGACGGCCTTAAACAAGTGCGGTAGAAGGCGTTTTCCATGGCCCCGACCGATAACCAGAACTGGCTGGCCCTTTTTTTCGACAAGGTCGGCCGCTATTCCGTCGCCGGCATCGAGGAAATCGGCAACGGCGGCGTCCTGGTGGTCGAAAGCTTTTTCTGGCTGATTTTGGGCCCCCGCCGTAAACAGCCGGTGCGGCTCGGCTCGATTTTCGCGCAGATGATGGAAATCGGCATTCAGGCCATTCCCATCGTCGCGTTGCTGGCCTCGGCCATCGGGGTCATGCTGGCGATCCAGGGCATCCACACGCTCAGGATCTTCGGCGCCGAATCCCGGGTCACCATCGGCATCGCCTTTTCGGTGGTGCGGGAATTTTCGCCGCTGATTACCGGTATTCTAGTCGCCGGGCGGTCTGGCTCGGCGCTCGCCGCCAGGATCGGGACGATGAAAATCAGTCAGGAAATAGACGCCTTGAAAGTCATGGGGATCAACCCGACCCGGTTTCTGGTGGTGCCGGCGCTGTTGGCGATGCTGGTGATGGTGCCGATGCTGACGATTCTCTCGGACCTGATGGGGCTATTGGCGGCGGGGCTTTATGTCGGCATCGACCTCGGCATATCGATGGCGGCTTATTTCGACGAGGTGCGCAATATCCTGACCGTCGACGATGTGTGGCACGGGATCGGCAAAAGCGTCATCTTCGCGATCCTGATCGCCGTTATCGGTGTCGTCAACGGGGCTTCGGTCATGGGCGGCGCCGAAGGCGTCGGCAAGGCGACGACACGCTCCGTGGTGCAGGCGATCTCGGCCATTATCGTGACCGACATGATCTTCGCTTTCGTGGCAACCCGGTAAGGCAACCATGGCCAAAGACAAGACCGCCGAACAAACCGCCCAGGGGCCAGACAAGGCGCAGGACAAAGCGCCGGGCAAGGTTATCGAGGTAGACAACCTGGTCACCCATTACGGCGAGCGTGAGATCCTCAAGGGCGTCACCCTGGATGTCCGCGAAAACGAGATCATGGTCATCATGGGCGGCAGCGGATCGGGGAAAAGCACGCTGCTTCGTCATTTGATGGCGTTGGAAATGCATACCTCCGGGACCATGAAAATCCTCGGCCAGGACATCGAAAAACTGACCGCCCTGGAAATGTTCCACCTCCGCAAAAAGCTCGGCGTGGCCTTCCAGAGCGGCGCGTTGTTCAGCTCCATGACCGTCGGCGAGAACATCATGCTACCCCTTCATGAGCACACCGACCTGGACCCGACGACCAGGGAAATCATGGCGCGGATGAAATTGGAAGTCGTCAGCCTGGCCGGGTTCGAGAACTTGATGCCGGCGGAACTATCCGGCGGCATGGTCAAGCGGGCGGCTTTTGCCCGCGCCATCATCATGGACCCGAAAATCCTTTTCTGCGACGAGCCTTCGGCCGGGCTTGACCCGGTTGTGGCGTCGGCCCTGGACGACCTGATCCTGGATATGCGCGCCGCCATGGGCATGACCATCGTCGTCGTTACCCACGAACTGGAAAGTGCATTTAAGATCGCCGACCGCCTGACCATCCTTGACAAGGGCCATATCCTTATGATCGGGACGGTGGACGAGGTCAGGAAATCGAAAAACGAACGAGTTCAAAACCTGCTGAACCGGATGCCCGAAGATGACATCATTGACCCTGACGAATATCTCGGCCGGTTGACTGGTGAGGAAATTGTTGGAGATGCAACCCTATGAGAAGCAGCAAGATCAATTACCTGGTGGTCGGGGTTTTCGTCATCGGCATGGTCGTGGCGTTGGTTGGTTCCATCGCCCTTTTGACCGGACGGACCGGCGCCACCGACAATTATCATGCCTATTATGCCAACGTCACCGGGGTCAAATTTGGCACCCAGGTGGTCTACGAAGGCTATCCCATTGGCCAGGTCGAAGCCGTAATCCCTGAGGAAAAGGACGGGCGCATGCAGTTCCGGGTCAATTTCGGCGTCACCCAGGGTTGGCGCATCCCCAACGACAGCATCGGCGAAGTCGCCGCCCCCGGCCTGCTGGCGGCGGTGACGCTCAGCATCAAGGCTGGCAGGTCAAAGGTGGCGTTGAAACCGGGTGAGCAGATCATTTCCAAGGATCGTTCCGACGTGTTCGCCGTGGTGTCTTCCGTGGCTGGGCAGTTGGGGGAGCTTACGGAAAACAACATCAAGCCGCTGTTGACCCACGTCGATACCGCCGTCCAGGGGATCAACAGGATCATCGAAAAGGAAGGCGAAACGCTGTTTCAGGATGCCCGCAAAGTGACCAACGATCTGTCGGCGCTGGTCGGTTTGATGGCCGAAAGGGTGCCCAGGATCGCCGACGATATCGAAGAGTTCGCATCCAAGATGAACGTCACGGCCGATCAATTCCAGAAGCTGATGACGCCGGCCAACCGCGAGAAGATGGAAAACGCCATTTCCAACCTGGAGGCGACGTCGGCCAAGGTCGACGCCATGCTCGATTCGACAAATACCCTGGTCGAAGACATTGGCAAACTGGTTATCAACGAGGACGGCGACATCAAAAAAACCCTCAGTGAAACCCGCTACTTCGTTGAATCGGTTTCGCGCCATATCGATTCCATTAATCAGAACATGGAGGGCGCGGCCCGGAACATGTATGAATTCACCCGTCAGATCAGACAGAACCCGGGCTTGTTGCTGGGCAGCGAGCCGCCAGAGGACAAGTCGAAAAGTCAGTGATTCGGCTTCAAGGTAAGGGCTGGGCCGGCCGCAGTTGATAACAAGGGAAGGCGCGAACGGATGCAGGGACATGGAATAAAAAAAGCTGTGGTTTCAACGCTGGCTTTGGTCTTGTTGGCTGCCTGCGGTTCGGCGGCGCCAGTTCCCGAAGATCAATTCTACCGTCTGTCGGCGGTGATGACCGTGGCGCCGCAATCGAAAACGCTTTTCCCGGGAACCCTGGAAATCGACCGCTTTGTCGCCGACGGCCTAACCGCGGGGCGGCCGATCGTTTATTCCAAAGCCGGAAAACCCTTCCAGGTGAAGGAATTCCATTACCACTTCTGGACCCAGCCGCCGACGGTGATGCTGAGGGACGAGCTGGTAACGTACCTTCGCCGGGCGAAGGTCGCCGACATCGTCGTGACGCCGGAAATGCGCGTTTCGCCGGACTACGTCCTGACCGGCAAGATCAGGCGCCTGGAGAAAGTCGTCGGCACGCCGCCGAAAGCCGTGCTTGAGATCGAGCTTGGCCTGCGCAAGGCGTCGGGGGGGAAGCTGGTTTTCCTCGATGCTTACCGAGTCGAAACCACGTCCGACGGGTCCAGCGTCGATGCCGCTGTGTATTCGCTCAACAAAGCACTGTCAAACATCTACGCCGATTTCGTGGCCGACCTCTCAAAGCTGTAGATGCCCATAAAATCAAGTTATATCAAGTCGATAGAACACCGCGTCACGGAACAAGATCGGTGGCGCCGCCAGGGTCACGAAGGCGGCGTCTTGTGGTTTACCGGCTTGCCGGGGTCGGGAAAATCGACCCTGGCATTCGAACTCGAGCGCGTGTTGTTCGAAAAGGGCAAGCAGGTCTTCGTCATGGACGGCGACAATCTCCGCCATGGGCTCAATTCGGACTTGGGTTTTGCACCCGAGGACCGGACCGAAAACATCCGCCGTGTCGGGGAGGTGGCGGCGCTTTATGCCGACGCCGGGATGATCGGCGTCACCGCCTTCATTTCCCCCTACAGGGCCGACCGGCAGGGCGCGCGCCAGGCGGCGGGAGGGCATTTCCATGAAGTTTACCTGAGCGCCAGCCTGGAGATCTGCGAGGGCCGCGACCCCAAGGGCCACTATAAACTGGCCCGCCAGGGCGAGATCCCCGACTTCACCGGCGTCTCGGCCCCTTATGAAACGCCTGAGGAGCCCGAGCTGGTTATCGACACCGGCGCGATGTCGGTGGACGAAAGTCTCAAGGTGCTCGGGGAATACGTGGAAAAGGTCTTCGAGTTGAAGGACGAATAGCGGCCGGCCAGTGCCGGCGGCAAGGGGCGTCACATGTCGAGGGCGCGTTCGTAAACGCTCAGAATTTCTTCCATTTGGGTGCGGTCGTCCTTGTCCAGTTTCCTTAGCCGGATGAGTTGGCGCATGACCCTGACGTCGAAACCCACTCCCTTGGCTTCCGAATAGACCTCACGGATATCGGCGGCCAGGGCCATCTTTTCCTCTTCCAACCGTTCGATGCGGTCGACGAAAGACTTCAACCGGTCAGTCGAAACACCCCTAACTTCCGCCATTTCCCCCCCCTTAGACGTTGTTTTTTTATTCAAAAGCCGGTCCCCGACGTCAGACCGGCCCAGACCGTGCGAATTGAACAATAGTCGGGCTTGGGAGGCGCTGGCAAGCCGTCGTTGACGGGCGGCCGGGCGCGTTTGCCATTTGATTAAGGGGTTTTTAATATCACTGACTTAAAAGGTATCCGAAAAACCATATTGAGAGGCCTTTGATTTGGCCGCTTTTGATTTCAGCCGCCTGAGCGTTTTCCTCGTCGAGGACAACAACTACGTCCGCGAGACGCTGGAGAGCCTACTCCGGCATTTCCGAATCGGCCGCATCGCCGTCGCCTCGAACGGTGAGGAAGCCATCGACTATATGAAAACGCTGGGGTCGACGAGCAGTATCATCGCGCCTGACATTGTCATGTCCGACCTGGTCATGACCCCGATCAACGGCCTTCTGTTCCTGCGCTGGATGCGCACGGCGAAGGAATCGTCGAACCGGATGATCCCCTACATCCTGCTTTCGGGCGCCGCCGACGGAGCCTACGTGAATTCCGCCCGCGACCTGGGCGTAACCGAATTTCTGGCCAAGCCGTTTTCGGCGGCTTCGGTTTACAGGCACCTTGTCAAGGTTATCGAGGCACCGCGCCAATTCGTCACCACCACCAAATATTTTGGACCCGACCGCCGCCGCCAAAAACAGGATCCGCCCGGTAAGGAACGGCGGTTAAAGGACGAAGAGGACGTCACCATCGTCTATTCGGCGGAAAAAGTGGTAAAGCCGAAGCACCCGACCGACGTCTGGTATTTCCGCCTGCCCAACAGCCTCAAGGAAAAAGCCGGTGGCGGCGGTTTCAAGGGCACCGCCGAGATACCCCTGGATCTTCTGGAGGAAGCGGAACAACAGCTAGAGCGAGCGGCTTTGGATTTCACCACCTGGGCGCTCGATTACCTGAAGAAGTTGTCGGATTTATGTGACGAAGCGCTGGAAATGGCTGGCAAGCGCGGAAAGCACTTCCAGGAAATCAACCTGCTGGCGCTGGAACTCAGGGGCCAGGGCGGGACTTTCGGCTACCCGCTGATCTCCACCTTCGGCAAGATGCTTTACGACACCACGCTCGAAGGCTGCCGCGAAGACGACAACGCGGTCGGGATCGTCAAGTCCCACATCGATGCCATGCGCGCCGTCTTGCGCGAAAAAATCGCCGGCGACGGCGGCAAAACCGGACGGGAACTTCTGGCGTCTCTTCAGAAGGCCATCGAATCCCAGGAAGTCGACGACAAGGCGAATTAAGCGGCCTTTTGCCCGTCAATCCGTCTTTCTGGTTTCCTCAATCAACCTATCGACAACTTCGATCAGCGCCTCTTCGCGGCTGGCGTCCCGGCTCAAGGCCACCGAATAGACGGCAAGCTGACGGTGGGCGCTGGTGCCGTCCTTAATGATCGTTTCCAGGTGCCCGATTTCCGAGATGCAACCCAGCGCCTCGGTGTCTTCGTGGATGAGTTCCTGTATTTCCTCCAAAAGCCGGGTGCAGGGGACGATTTCGCCCTTGCCGAAATCCACCAGCCCCTCGTCCAGGCCGTATCGTTGGGCGCGCCAGCGGTTTTCCTCGATCAACATCGATGCATACTGTCGCCAGCGCTGGTTTTCCTTTTTCAGCCGGTACAACATCCTGAGGACGCATATATATAGCGCCGCCACGGCAATGGCGTCGTCAATCCGGGTGCAGACGTCGGTAATCCGCATTTCCAGGGTCGGGAAACGGTCGCTGGGCCGGACGTCCCACCACAGCTTGGTGGCGTCCTCGATCAGGCCGGCGCCAACAAGGGCATCGACGTGGCGCCGGTATTCGGGCCACGATTCGAAGACGTTGGGAATGCCGGTGCGGGGCAGTTCATCGAAGACGCTCAACCGGTACGATTTCAACCCCGTATCCTCGCCCTGCCAGAACGGCGACGAGGTGCTGAACGCCAACAGGTGGGGCATGAAATAACTGACCTGGTTCAACAGGTCGATGCGCAGCTCGTCGTTGTTGATGCCGGCGTGCACGTGCATGCCGCAGGTCATCAGACGGCGGACCACCGTCTGTAAATCGCGGGCGATGACGTCGTAGCGCTCCTTTTCGGTGTGGGTCTGTTCCTGCCAGTGGGAAAACGGATGCGTCGAGGCGGCGATGGGCGCCAGGCCGTATTGGTCGGCGACATCGACGACGGTCTTGCGGATCGCTGCTAGGCTTTCCCGCGCCTCGGCGACGGTTTCACAAACCTTGGTGTTGACCTCGATCTGGGCCTTTAGAAATTCGTGCGTTACCAATCCCTCGACGCGCTTCTGGCAGATCTCGAACAGGGCTTCCGGCGGGTCGCTGGCGACGTCCCGGGTTTCCTTGTCGACCAGCAGGTATTCCTCTTCGATGCCGATGGTGAAAGGGGGTTCGGTATAGGCCATGTCAGAACTCCCGCACCTCGTGAATCCCATCCAGTTGCAGGATTTCGACCATCACCCCGGCTAGGATGCCGGCCCAGAGTTCGATTCCTTCGCCGTCCGACACCTGGTTCTGGTTGATCTCGACGGCGCAGTTGGCCAACCCCGCGACCGCCCCGTGCAGATCGATGGTATAGGCCAGTTCCAACCCCGAATAGGGCAGGTTGTCGCCGACGTTGAGCCCGCGGGCTCCGAGCCTTTCGATCAGCGGCCGGGCGATGCGGGGATCGCGGTTCCAAAGAATGCCGACGTCCCAGGGGCGGTCTTCGTCGCCGTAATCGGGGGTGAAACTATGAATAGAAAACAATGCCGGCGGTTTGCCCGGCCGCCATAGACGCTCCAGGGCTTCTTGAATGGCGTCGTGATAGGGCTCGAACAACATCTCGACGCGTTGTTTCTGGGCTTCCTCGCCGAGCCCCCTATTGCCCGGAATTTCAGTACCGTCGCTAGCTTCGGGGATCGATTGCGGGTGACCTGGCGGCCGGTTGACGTCGATCACCAGCCGCGAATACCCGGCCAGCACCGCCGGCGCGTCCAATTGGGCGGCCAACAGGCGGGTCACGCCGGCGGCGCCAATGTCATAGGCGATATGGCGTTCGAATTGGCCCTCGTTGAGACCGAGCCCGTCCAGCGCCGCCGGCACCGCTCGACTGGCATGGTCCGCCACCAGGACCACCGGTGCCACCCCGTTGGGGTTCAGAGCTTTGAAAACGGGCGGGTCGCCGGAGCCGATCAGGGCGGGCAACCGTTTGCCGCCCGAACGGGAAAGTTTGTTCATCGGTCAACCTCACGCCCCGATGGCTCGCTTCCTACCATTCGCCGGTGCTTTCCATGGAGGCCCAGGGCTCTTCCAGCTCCAGGGCGTCTCCCTTTTGCAAAAGCTCGATGGAAATTCCGTCCGGCGAACGAACGAAGGCCATGCGGCCGTCGCAGGGCGGGCGGTTGATGGTGACGCCGCCGTCCATGAGTTTCTGGCAGGTCTCGTGGATGTTATCGACGGCGAAGGCAAGATGGCCGAAGTTGCGCCCGCCGGTATATTCCTCCGGATCCCAGTTGTAGGTCAGCTCGATCTCGGCCTCCGGGCTCTCGTCGGCGGCCAGGAAGATAAGGGTATAGCGCCCGGCTTCGTTGTCCTTGCGCCGGGTTTCAGTTAAGCCCAGATTTTTGCAAAAAAAATCAAGCGACTGATCGATGTCCGAAACCCGGATCATGGTGTGAAGGTATTTCATGTCCGTGAGTTCTCCTCGGGTGTTTATGGTGACGGCCCTATTGCAGCGGAAACCCGTAAAGCCGGGCCGCGTTCCCACACACGATCTTGGCCCGGGTCTTGGCCGGCAGGCCACCCAATTCGTTTTCGATGAAGGACTGCGAATCGGGCCAGATGCCGTCGGGGTGGGGGAAGTCAGACCCCCACATGACGTTGTCCTCGCCCAGGAGGTCGATCAGCCGGACCCCGATCTTGTCGCTTTGGTAGGTCGCCTTGCACTGGCGGTACCAGTACTCGCTGGGCTTCATGGTCAGGGTCAGGTCCTTGTACTGGTCTTCCCATTCCAGGTCCATGCGCTCCAGGATATAAGGAATCCAGCCGGTGCCGCTTTCGCCGATGACGACGCGGATATCCGCGTAGTCCTCGAGAACGCCGGCATAGATGATCTCCATCAAGATCCGCGCCATGCCCAACTGAAAGCCGGTGATGTAGACAGCATGGGCTTGGCGCGCCTGCAGGGGCGGCATGGCTGTCATGTTCGGTTTATTGCTGCCGATGGTGTGGAAATGCATCGGCAGCCCGGTATCGTTGATGGCCTGCCACAGGGGCGCCCAGTCCGGATCGTAAAGGGGCTTCATATCGCGGGTGTTGGCCACTTCCAGGCCCCTAAGCCGGCCGCGCTTGACGACCCGCCTGATCTCGGCGACGGCGGCGCCGACGTCGTGATTGGGGATGGCTGCCAGCCCGGCGAAGCGGTGCGGGTGGGTGTCGCAGAAATCGGCCAACCATTCGTTGTAGACGCGCATCATTTCGGTGGCTGCTTGGTTATCGTTGAGCCGCATGCTGGCGCCGAGAATCCCGAACAGCACTTCCGCCTGCACCCCATCCCGGTCCTGGTCCTTGATCCGCAAGTCGGGATCGGTCAGGCGGCGGATGCCCTTCTTGCCGTCCTCATACAGTCCCTCGGCGGCCATGCGGTCGGAACGGTGGATTTGCCCGGGGATGTATTCGCGCCCGCTCGAACCCATGCCGTTCTGGAGCCCGAACTGGGCCCCCGACTTACTGACCCAGACCGGGCCTTTTTCGCCGTCGGTGACGTAGGGCATGCGGTCCTTCAATTCCTTCGATGCATTGGTGGTGAACAGGTCCGGCGGAAGCCAGATGAGATCGATGTGGCAATCGGCCGAAATTACCTTGTATTGCACGGATTTAATCCCAGATTGGACCAGTTTATCAGGTTGCCAATTTAAAGGCTGCCCGACGAAGAGACTACGTGAAAACCTATGCGCCGTCGAGAAAGGAAGGCCCGTTGGACGACTTTACCGATTACCGGAAACAGGGCGAAATCGCTGTCATCACGTTCGAGAACCCGCCCGTCAATGCGCTCGGCATTGATCTCAGGAAGGGGATTGCCGAGGCCATCGACAAGGCCTCCGCCGCCGACGTCACGGCCCTGGTCCTGACCGGCGGCGGGCGCTGCTTTTGCGGCGGTGCCGATATCCGCGAATTCGGCTCCCCGTCGATCGAGCCGATGCTCCGTGGCGTCATCGATCGGGCCGAGTCGTCGTCAAAACCAGTCGTCGCCGCCGTCCACGGCGTCGCCTTCGGCGGCGGGTTCGAGTTGGCTCTGGGGTGTCATTTCCGCGTCGCCGCCCCGTCGGCCCAATTCGCCCTGCCGGAGGTGAAACTGGGGCTTATTCCCGGCGCCGGCGGCACCCAGCGCTTGGCGCGCCTGATCGGGCCGGAAAAGGCGCTGGGGATCGTCCTCACTGGCGATCCGGTGGGTGCCGAAGACGCCCGGGCGATGGGCATTGTCGACGAGGTGGCCGGCGGCGACCTGGTGGCCGCCGCCGTCGCCTTCGCCGAGGCCCGGGTGGCCGATGGCAGCGTCCTCAAACGGGCCCGCGACCTGGATGTGCCGAAGCCCTCCGACGGCTTCTTCGAGGGCCAGCGTAAGAAGATCGAACGCCGGGCCCGCGGCCTGATCGCGCCCTGGCATTGCATCGACAGCATCGAGAACGCGGTGACGCTTTCCTTCGACGACGGGATGAAGAAAGAACGCGAATATTTCGTCGAATGCCGGGAGTCCGATCAATCCAAGGCCCAGCGCCATATCTTTTTCGCCGAGCGCCAGGCGGCCAAAATTCCCGACGTCCCCAAGGACACCGCCCCCCGTCCGATCGAAACCGCCGCCGTCATCGGCTGCGGCACCATGGGCGGCGGCCTGGCAATGAACTTCGCCAACGCCGGCATCCCAGTACGGGTGGTGGAAATGGACCCGGAAGCATTGGAGAAGGGCCTCGGCGTCATCGCCAAGACCTTTGAGGCGGCCGTCTCCAAGGGCCGGCTCACGGACGCCGACAGGGAAACCCGGATGGGCCTCATCCAGGGCACCACGGACTATGCCGACATCGCCGACGCCGACATCGTCATCGAGGCGGTGTTCGAGGAAATGGGCGTCAAGAAGCAAGTGTTCGCGGTCCTGGATCAGACCTGCAAGCCGGGCGCCATCCTGGCTACCAATACCTCGACCCTGGATATCGACGAGATCGCCGCCGCCACGGAGCGCCCGGAACAGGTCATCGGCACCCATTTCTTCAGCCCCACCCACATCATGCGGCTGATGGAAAACGTCTACGGCCGAAAGACCGCGCCCGAAACCATCGCCACGGTGATGAACATGGCCAAGACCATCGGCAAGGTCGGGGTCCTGGTCGGCAACGCAGACGGCTTCGTCGGCAACCGCATGTACCACTGTTATACCCGCCAGGCCAATTTCCTGCTCGAGGAAGGCGCGCTGCCGCAACAGGTGGACCGCGTGCTTTTCGATTTCGGCTTCGCCATGGGTCCTTTCGCTGTCGGCGACGTGGCCGGGCTCGACGTCGGCTGGCGTATCCGCCAGCGCCGGGCCGCGACCCGCAATAAGGATGAACGCTACTCACCGATCGGCGATCGCATTTGTGAACTGGGCCGCTTCGGGCAGAAAACCGGCGCCGGCTGGTACCGCTACGAGGAAGGAAGCCGCGCCCCGATCCCCGATCCGGCGATCGAGGGCATCATCGTCGACGTCTCCGACGAACTGGGAATCGAGCGCCGCGACATAACCGACGACGAAATCAGGGAGCGGTGCCTTTATACGCTGGTCAACGAAGGGGCGATGATTCTACAAGAAGGTCTGGTGCTCCGGTCCAGTGACATTGATGTTATCTGGATTTACGGTTACGGGTTCCCCATTCACCTGGGCGGACCGATGTTCCATGCCGATCAGGTCGGGGTGAAGGTTGTCCATGAGGCCCTGAGCCGGCTTTACGATATTCACGGAGAATTGCTGAAACCGTCGCCGTTGCTGGAAGAAATGGCCCGCGACGGCCGTACGTTCGAGGATTTGCAGAAGGAAAAAACAAAATGACCGAAGCCGTCATCGTTTCCACCGCCCGCACACCCATCGGCAGGGCCTTCCGGGGCGCGTTCAACAACACCCACGGCGCGGTTCTGGGCGGACACGTCATCAAGCACGCTGTCGAGCGCGCCGTCATCGACCCGCAAGAGGTCGATGACGTGGTCATGGGCTGCGGCCGGCCTGAAGGCGCCACAGGCAAGAACGTCGCACGCCTGTCGGCCATCCGCGCCGGTCTGCCGGTGACGACGGCGGCGGCGACCATCAACCGGTTCTGCTCGTCGGGCCTGCAGGCTATCGCCACCGCTGCGCAGCGGGTCATCGTCGACAAGGTGCCGGTGATGGTCGCCGGCGGCGTCGAATCGATCAGCCTGGTGGAGAAAAGCCTCAACCAAAGCCACATCGAGGAAGAATGGCTGATGAAGCACAAGCCCGAACTATGGATGCCGATGATCGAGACGGCGGATACCGTGGCCGGGCGTTATGGCATCAGCCGCAAGGCCCAGGATGAATATGCGCTGATTTCCGAACAGCGCACCGCCGCGGCCCAGGACGCTGGGCGTTTCGACGAAGAAATCGTGCCCTTGGCGTCGGTCAAGCAGGTCACCGACAAGGAATTCTGCGAAACCCACGACGAACAGGTAACCCTAGAAAAGGACGAAGGCAACCGCCCGCAAACTAGCGCCGAAGGGCTGGCCAAGCTTAAGCCGGTGTTGGGCCCGGAGAAATGGATCACCGCCGGCAACGCCAGCCAGCTCTCGGACGGCGCCTCGGCGTGCGTGATCATGGACGCCAAGCTGGCGGAAAAGCGCGGCATCGAACCCTTGGGCATCTTCCGCGGCCTGGCCGTCGCCGGATGCGAGCCCGACGAAATGGGCATCGGCCCGGTCTTTGCCGTGCCGAGACTATTGGAGCGCCAAGGCCTGAAGATGGACGACATCGATTTGTGGGAACTCAACGAAGCCTTCGCCGTGCAAGTGATCTACTGCCGCGACAAATTGGGCATCCCCATGGAGACACTCAACGTCAACGGCGGCGCCATTTCCATCGGTCACCCGTTCGGCATGAGCGGCGCCCGGATGACGGGACATGCCTTGATTGAAGGCAAGCGGCGCGGCGCCAAGAATGTCGTCGTCACCATGTGCATTGGTGGCGGCCAGGGCGCGGCGGGATTGTTCGAAGTCTGTTGACGCCCTTTCAACACGAGGAAACCATCATGAACACCCAAATCGTCTTGACGGTCGAACTCAGGCTGCTGGCCTACGCGGTCTTTATCTGCATCGTCATGTGGCTGCCTTACACCCTGACCGCCATCAGGACCTTCGGCCTGGTCAGGATGGTCAGCTATCCGGCGGTCCATTACGGGTTCCTACCGCAATGGTCGCAACGGCTTTACCGGGTCTGATCCTTCCCCACTGAGTTGGCCCTCTTTTACTAATTATAGGGGTGGACCACTCAAAGGGGGCTGATCACCTTGCCACTGCGCTGTCATGCAAGCGTGAGATTCCGGTATTTGCCCCTTAACTAGTCAAATCAGAGCAAAAAGTGGTGATAATGTGGGGATAAATCGGGACGCTCTCAGCCACAGATTCTGGCACTAGGTACCTTATTGTTCTTGAGTGAAAAACTGGTGCCGCCGGAAGGAATCGAACCTTCGGCCTCGCCCTTACCAAGGGCGCGCTCTACCCCTGAGCTACGGCGGCGTTATTGAGAGCGGGCAAAACATGCCATAGGGCCTTGGCACGCGCAAGGGGGCCCGGACAATGCCCTAGGGGGCGGCTTGACGGGTCCGGGGAGGGGGGCCAACATGGCGCAGTGTAAGGCGTACATGAAGGGATGAAACATGGCCAAGAGACGTAAACCAGGGAGGCCGGGAAAGAACCCCTCCGACGAGCAGGAGAAAAGCTTCCCAGGCGAAAAAAAATCCCCCGGGCGCCAGGACCGGTTGGTGCAGACGCTGCGCGGCAACCTGACCAAGCGCCATGTGCAGAAACTCGCCCGCCACAGCCCCCGCGGCAAGTAAACACTCCCGGCCGGCAAAGGTTAAGAACCAAGGATTCCCATGGACCGCATTGTCATTCGCGGCGGCAGGCCCCTGAAAGGCGAAATCCAGATCGGCGGCGCCAAGAACGCGGCCCTGCCGCTGATGGCGGCCAGCCTGCTGACGTCCGAGCCGCTGAGGCTGTCGAACCTGCCGCATCTGGCCGACATCTCGACCATGGCCAAGCTGCTACGCAAGCTTGGCGTCGAGATTTCCACGGATGGGGACGGCCCGGGGGACGCCACTGGCGGCCCCAGTGGCCCGGACGGCCGGGTATTCGCCATCACCGCCCGGGAATTGACCCACACCACGGCGCCCTATGACCTGGTGCGCAAGATGCGCGCCTCGGTGCTGGTGCTTGGGCCGTTGCTAGCCCGCGCCGGCCGCGCCCGGGTGTCGCTGCCGGGGGGCTGCGCCATCGGCACCCGGCCGGTGGATTTACACCTGAAGGCGTTGGAGCAGCTTGGCGCCGAGATCGAGTTGACGGAAGGTTATATCGAGGCCAACGCCGAAAACGGCCTGACCGGGGCCCATATCGTCTTTCCCATGGTCACCGTTGGCGGCACCGAGAACCTGTTGATGGCGAGCTCGGTGGCGCGCGGCAAAACGGTGCTGGCCAACGCCGCCCGGGAGCCCGAGGTCACCGACCTGGCCCAATGCCTGGTCAAGATGGGGGCCAGGATCGAAGGCATCGGCACCAATACCCTAACCATCCAGGGCGTCGAGGGCCTGAGCGGTGCTGATTACGCCGTCGTTCCCGACCGTATCGAGACCGGGACCTACGCCTTTGCCGCCGCGGTCACTGGCGGCGAGCTGACTCTGGCCGGCGCGCGGCTCGAACTATGCGAAGCCGTCATCAAGGTGTTGACCGGCGCTGGCGTCGAGGTGACGCCGACCAACAACGGCTTTAGGGTCGCCCGGACCAACAGGCGGCTTCGCGGCGTCGACATGATGACCAAACCCTATCCCGCTTTTCCCACCGACATGCAGGCTCAGGCGATGACCCTGATGACGGTCGCCGAAGGCGCGTCGATGATCACCGAAACCATCTTCGAGAACCGCTTCATGCACGTGCCCGAGCTGTGCCGCATGGGGGCCGACATCAACGTTCACGGGGCGTCGGCCATCGTCCGCGGGGTCAAGGGGCTTTCCGGCGCCCAGGTCATGGCCACCGACTTGCGGGCCTCGGTGTCGCTGGTGCTGGCCGGGCTGGCGGCGGAAGGCGAAACGGTCATCAACCGGGTTTACCACCTGGACCGGGGCTACGAACGCCTGGAGGAAAAGCTCACCGCCTGCGGCGCCGATATCCGGCGAGTCCGGGAATAAGCGCCTGAATCCGGCTAAATTCGAGGCCGGAAAACCCCTTTATATTCGTCATTTCGCAACTGCGAACTAGCGAAACTGTTGAAAACCCTCTATGAATGCCGCGATTCAAGCTTCTGGGGCCAAAAAGGCCCTTGGGACGTTTCTGGGGGGGGGCATTTCTGGGGGGCGTGCATCGACGCCCGGAGACAGACCGATGCTGCGTGCCAACGAAAAACTGGTCCTGGCCTTGCCCAAGGGGCGCATCCTCGCCGAGGTGATGCCGGTGGTACGCCTGGCTGGCATCGAGCCGGAAGCCGCCTTCGATGACGATGACGACCGGCGGCTTCGCTTCACCACCAACCTGCCCGAGGTCGATATCATCCGGGTTCGCAGCTTCGACGTCGCCACCTTCGTCGCCTTCGGCGGCGCCCACCTGGGCGTTGCCGGTAAAGACGTGCTGATGGAATTCGACTATACGGAAATCTACGCGCCTGTGGATTTGGGTGTCGGTAAGTGCCGGCTGGTGGTCGCCGAACCCGAGGACATGGTCGGCAGCGAAGATCCCACCACCTGGTCGACCCTACGCGTGGCGACCAAGTATCCGGCCCTGACCCAACGCCACTTCGCCGCCCGCGGCGTGCAGGCCGAATGCATCAAGCTCAACGGGGCCATTGAATTGGCGCCGCAACTGGGACTGTGCCGGCGCATCGTCGATCTGGTGTCGACCGGCCGGACCCTGAAGGCCAACGGCCTGTTGGAGGTCGAGCAGATCGCCGCCATCACGTCCAGGCTGGCCGTCAACCGGGCCGCTTGGAAGACGCGGCCCGACGAGATCGGACACTGGATCGCTAAGTTCCGCGAGGCCGTCGATGGCGACGCGGCTTGACAGTAACGACTCCGGGTTCGAGGACGCCTTCGTCCGGCTTCTGGAAACCAAACGGGGAACCGAACCCGACGTAGATGGCGCGGTGCGCGCCATTCTCGTCGACGTGCGCGAGAAGGGCGACGAGGCGGTGATTGCCTATACCCGCGAATTCGACGGTTTCGAACTGAGCTCGGAAACCATGGCCGTGACTGGGCCAGAAATCGAGGCCGCCAAGGAGGCCGTCGACCCCGACGTACTCGAGTCCCTGGAGCTGGCGGCGGGGCGCATCGCCGATTTCCATCGCCGCCAGGCACCCGAAGGGGTGGACTATACCGACGAGGCGGGTTTGAGGCTCGGCTTGCGCTGGAGGCCGCTGGCCGCCGTCGGGCTTTACGTTCCCGGCGGCACAGCGGCCTATCCGTCAACGGTGCTGATGAAGGCCCTGCCGGCCAAGATCGCCGGCGTCAGCCGGCTGGCCATGGTGGTGCCGGCGCCGAAGGGCGAGATCAACCCGCTGGTGCTGGCCGCCGCGGCCATCGTCGGGATCGACGAAATCTACCGTATCGGCGGCGCCCAGGCCGTCGGCGCCTTGGCTTTCGGGACCGAAACCGTCGCCGCCGTGGACAAGATCGTCGGCCCCGGCAACGTCTATGTGGCCGCCGCCAAGCGCCAGGTCTTCGGCACCGTCGGCATCGATATGATCGCCGGGCCGTCGGAAATCCTGGTCCTCGCCGACGGCCTCAACGACCCCGACTGGATCGCCGCCGATCTGCTCAGCCAGGCCGAACACGACACCGCCGCCCAAGCCATCCTGATCACCGACGACGGGGACTTCGCCGACCACGTCCTGGGCGCTATCGACGGTCATCTAAAGACGCTGCCCCGGGCCGAGACCGCGGCTGCGAGTTGGCGCGACCATGGCGCCGTGATCGTCGTCGACACGCTTCCCGATGCGCTGCCGCTCATCGACCGGCTGGCGCCTGAGCACCTTGAAATCGCCGCCGAAGACGCCGATGCCCTGGCCGAAGGCGTCAACAACGCCGGCGCCATCTTCCTCGGCCGGTTCGCGCCCGAAGCCATCGGCGATTATGTCGCCGGGCCCAACCACGTTTTGCCGACGGCGCGCTCGGCCCGGTTCTCGTCGGGCTTAGGTGTCCTCGACTTCGTCAAGCGCACGTCGATCATTGGTTGCGACAGGGCGGCGCTGGCCAATATTGGCCCGGCGGCCATTATTCTTGCCCGCGCCGAAGGCCTGGACGCACACGCGCTTTCGGTGTCGATCCGGCTTAACAAGCCCCGGCAGCCCGGGGAAAAATAAAAGGACAACTGCGCCGCCGTGTCCGAAAAACAGCGAATCGTCAACATCTTCCTCGACGAGAAAAGCCTCGTCCGCCGCGCCGCCCATGTCGAACACGAACGCAAGGTAGCCGTCTATGACCTTTTGGAGGACAACCACTTCGCCCCCGTCGGCGACGACTGCGGGCCCTATACCCTTAATCTCGGAATCGAGGACAACCGCCTGGTTTTCGACATCCGTACCGAAGGCGGCGATAAGCTGGACCGGTTCACCCTGCCGCTGAATTCATTCCGCAAGATCGTCAAGGACTACTTCATAGTCTGCGAAAGCTATTTCGAGGCCATCAAGACCGCGCCTCCGTCCCGCATAGAGGCCCTGGACATGGGTCGCCGCGGGCTCCACAACGAGGGCTCGGACATCCTTCGCGACCGGCTGGAGGGTAAGGTCGACATCGATAAACGGACAGCCCGGCGGTTGTTCACCCTGATCTGCGTCCTCCATATCAGGGCCTGAGGGCAATGGCCGATCTTCCTTCCGCCGTCCTGTTCGCGTGTTCCATGAATTCCATTCGCTCCCCGATGGCCGAGGGTATCCTCAAGTTCCTACACGGGGACCGCATCTATGTGGACTCCGTCGGCGTCCGCAAGATAGAGATCAACGGATATTGCATCTCGGTGATGGATGAAATTGGCATCGACATCAGCCAGCACAAACCCAAATCCTTCGATGACCTGGAGGATTCGTACTTCGACCTGGTAATTCCGCTGTCGCCGGTGGCCCAGCACAAGGCCGTCGAGATGACCCGGGTGATGGCCTGCGAGGTTGAATTCTGGAACACCTTCGACCCGTCGATCATCGAATCCGAAAACCGGGAAACCGTGCTTAACACCTTTAGGACGGTGCGCGATCAACTGATGGAGCGCCTCAAGGACCGGTTCCCGTTGACCACGGTGGCCGACACCTGAGGGGGGCGGGGACGGGCGGGGTTTGGAAAAAACCTTGACCCCGGGGGGAGTGAAAGCTTTTTATGGGCCGCACCGTTCGGCAATTTGAGGACCTTATGGCGAAGGAAGAAGTTATAGAGATTACTGGCACGGTCACCGAGCTTCTGCCCAATGCGATGTTTCGGGTGGTGCTCGACAACGACCATGAAATCCTTGCCCACACCGCCGGTAAGATGCGCAAGCACCGGATCCGGGTGCTGGCCGGTGACAGGGTCAACGTCGAAATGACCCCTTACGACCTGTCCAAGGGCCGGATCACTTTTCGATTCAAATAACCGGCGGAAACCCATGAGCGGGCTCCTGATCCTGGCTTCGGCATCGCCCCGGCGTCTCGACCTGCTGGCCCAAATCGGCATCGTCCCCGACCAGGTGGTCGCCGCCGATATAGACGAAAAAGCCCAACCCCGCGAACGCCCCGGCAATCTGGCCAAGCGCTTGGCCCTGGCCAAGGCCCAGGGCGTCGCCGGGCGCTATTCCGGCAACCTGGTGCTGGGCGCCGATACGGTGGTCGCTTGCGGGCGCCGGGTGCTGCCCAAGGCCGTCGACGAGGCGCAGGCGCGCCATTGCCTGGCGTTGCTTTCCGGCCGCCGGCACCGGGTCTACGGCGCCGTCTGCGTTATCGACGGCCAGGGGGCCGAACACGGCCGCCTGGTGATGACGGCGGTGATGTTCAAGCGTTTGAGCGGCCCTGAAATCGACCAATACATCGAGGGTGGCGAATGGTGCGGCAAGGCTGGGGCCTATGCCATCCAAGGGGCGGCGGCGGCGTTCGTGCCGAAGATCATCGGGTCATATTCCAACGTCGTCGGGTTGCCGCTGGCGGAAACGGCGGCGCTGCTTCGCGGGCTCGGAATCGAAGGCGGTCAAGCCGGTAAGACCCCTAGGGCAGGATAGGGACCGATGACCGCCGATAGCGTGCTCATCAGCCGCGGCCCGGGGGAAACCCGCGTAGCGCTGTTGTCGGCCGGCCGGCTGAAGGAGCTTCTGGTGGCCCGTGAAGGAGCGCTCAGCGTTGCAGGCAATGTCTACCTCGGGCGTGTTGAAGCGGTGAATAAGGGGATCGAGGCCGCCTTCGTCGATATCGGCCTCGGACGCAGCGGGTTCCTGGCCCTGGCCGAGGCCCAGCCCTTCGGCTCGGAAAGCTCCGGCGACCACATCGGCGATTACGTCAACGAAGGCATTGCGGTCCTGGTGCAGGTGTTGCGCGATCCCGCCGAGGACAAGGGAGCGAAACTGACCACGCGGGTCAACCTGGCGGGCGTCAACCTGGTTTTTCGGCCCGGCCATCCGGGGGTCAGCGTCTCGAGGCGCATCGAGGACGAGGGTGAACGCGACCGCCTGACAGCGGCAATCGAAGCCCTGGCCCCGTTTGGTGGGGGGTTCATCGTCAGGACCGCCGCCTCGGGTGTGGCCGAAGACGCCCTGGGAACCGAGGCCCGGGCCCTGAACCGGCGGTGGAAGGACATTTGCCTGCGCCGCGCCAATGCCAAGGCCCCCTCGGCGCTGTCGGTCGAACCCGGCCCGGCCTTGCGGGTGCTGCGCGACCACGGCCCGGGCATCGAAAGGATCGTCGCCGACGATCCCGAGACGCTGAATGAGGTGCGAAAATATTGCCACGCCGAGCTGCCGGCCCTTTCGGCCGCAATCCAGGCGCACCAGGATAAACAGGCTCTGTTCGAGGCCTTCGGCGTCGAGGAGCAGATTGACGAGGCCCTTTCCTCGGCGGTGGCTCTGCCCAGCGGCGGATCGCTGATCATCAGCCAGACCCCGGCGTTGTGCGCCATCGACGTCAATACTGGCGGCGCCGACGCCGGTGCCGGAGGCTCGAAGGAACAGACGGCGTTTGAAGTCGACCTGGAAGCGGCGGCCGAGGCGGCGCGGCATATCCGACTGCGCAACATCTCAGGCCTAATCGTCGTCGACTTCGTGCCGGTCCGGGAACCGGTCCACAAAGCGGAAGTGCTCGGTGCGCTGCGTGCCGCCGTTGCCAACGACTCCTTAAGTCCCCAGGTGATCGGTTATACGGCCATGGGGCTGGTGGAAATGACGCGGCGCCGCCACGGCCCGTCGTTACAGGAAATTTTTTGCCTGCCTTTCGAGAACCGGGCCGGGCCTTCGAAATCACCGTTGACGGTAGCGCTGGCGGCGCTCAGGGGCGTTCTCAGGGAAGGACAAGGGGCATCGGGTCCGTTGACGCTTCGCGTCTCGCCGGAAGTGATCAGGGCGCTCCGAGGGCCGGCGAAGGCGGCCCTGAAAGAGGCGGAACAACGGCTCGGACTTGCCATCGAAGTGGTCGCGGACCAGACTTTCGCCGCCGAGGGCTGGGAAATCGTCCCCGCCAAGGACGCATAAGGACCGGACAATGCCGGAAAAGTCCAAGAAAACGGCCAAGGTGGTGCCGTTGAAGAACCGCAAGTGCCCGACCTGCGGCGCCCCGGCGGTGGTCGAATTCCAGCCGTTCTGTTGCAAACGTTGCGCAGATGTCGACCTCGGGCGCTGGCTCAACGGGGGTTACCGCATCCCCACCGACGAGGCCCCCGGCGATGTTCCCGGGGACGTGCCGGACGACGTGCCAGAGGACGTACAGGACGACACCCCCAGTGGTGCTGGCCCCGGCGGCAGTTAAGGTTAGGCCCAAATCACTCCCGGAGCCGCCGTTCTAGACAGTTCTGGGGAATTCTTTTATAAGCGGCGTTCCGCTAGTCGGCACCAACCTTCCGGCCCGGACAAGCCTTTTCCCTTTAGGGATACGCCCAGGTAGCTCAGTTGGTAGAGCAGTGGACTGAAAATCCTCGTGTCGGTGGTTCGATTCCGCCCCTGGGCACCATTTTTCTAATATATAACAATAAAATACAGATATATTCGAAGCGTACTTTGGGGGTGATATCAAAGAGCAACCATTGAGCAACCATTAGAAAAGGGTGGTTGTGCCGATTAAGAGCCGGCTACACATTCCCAGAACTCTCCCGTTTTTCTGCCATAGACGCCCAGATCAAGGTTCCTCCCGGTTTTTTGGTGCGGAGGACACCTTGAACTGGCGGCGGGGATTTCACACTAAAGACCAACCGCCACCCTTGTGGCGGTTCTGTAGACAGCTTTCTTTCTTACGGATAATGGTTCAGCGTTACGCTGGTCCGTGTTCAAGGGGTACTGGTGAGGTGGTGAGCCAAGCCCCCCAACCACCGCAAGCCCCTTAAATCTACTACGCTAATGCCGCTATGCGTAGGCTGCTAGCTATCTGCTGTGCTGTTGGGGTTCTTCTGTGCGTGGGGAAGCTTGCATCCTCGGATGTCGGAAGCCCAGCTAGCTTACAAGTCAATATAGCAACCCTGAAAAGGACCAAAGCATGCCCCAATTGTTATCTTTAGGGAGCCAACCTTCAGAAAGCCAACTTTCATGGAGCCGTCACTCAATACATGACAATATTCCGCCCCTGTCGATAAGAGCACTCAGCGGTATCCACCCATGGCACAAGAACATCAGGTAAAGACACATGACAGATGCCGACGCGCGCGCACATCGACGTGGCTTTTGGCTCACCCTTTTTGGGGTGCTCGTCCTCACCCCCGATACCCTGCTGATCCGGCTGATCGACATTGATCCCTGGACGATGAACTTCTGGCGGGGCGCGATGATGGCGGTCAGCCTGTGTGTTGCATATTCCCTCGTCCGGCGCGGCGAAACACTTGGCGACATAATGAAACTTGGTGCTGCCGGCCTAGCTGTCGCCGTCATCTATGCACTGAACGCCATCAGCTTCGTTTTTGCTGTGGACCATACACTGGTTGCCAACGTGCTCATTATCCTGGCTTCGACCCCGCTAATGGCTGCGCTGCTATCGATCGTCATCCTCAAGGAACACGTTTCCAAGCCCACATGGGCGGCGATCATAACCGGGATGACAGGGGTCGTAATCGTGGTTGGCCACGGCTTCCAGGCGGGGACTTGGCTTGGCGATATATTTGCATTCATCACTGCGTTTGCGCTCGCGGTGACGTTCATCATTATCCGCCACCACAAGCACGTAAACATGATTCCCGCAGCCGCACTCGGCGCGGCGCTGTCGGCGATCATTGCCGCACCGTTTGCCGACCCTATGTCGGTCACCCCCGGAAATTGGGGCCTGTTACTTTTGCTGGGCTTCGTCGTCATGCCATTGTCTTTTGGTCTGATCACACTCGGTCCGCGCACCCTGCCCGCCCCCGAAGTGGCGTTATTGATGCTTCTTGAAACAGCGCTGGGCCCACTTTGGGTATGGATAGTGATCAACGAAATACCGAGCGAAACCACCTTCATCGGTGGAGTAGTGGTCATTTCTGCAGTAGCGCTACAATCTGCATGGCGGCTCAGGCCGTCACGATCAACTATCAGCCCGGAACAGACGTGACGTGCTGTTAGTTGATCGTGAGGATTGTTAAGGACGGCGAAACGTCCTTAACACAATCCCGGTAGGGGTTTAATGATGTTGCAACTCCCCCGCCTTTTAAAAACACGGGGGCAATATATATAGCCCTTTGCTTGTAATCAGATCCGGGACACCCCTATGTCTGATTTCGGGGGTAAAGCGGACGTAATTCACTAGGTGCCAAAAGGTCCGCTAATAGCCATAAGCGTACATTCCATCACAAATATTCGACACCCGAATCCTTTCAAAAGGAGCCGTCAATTGTCTCCCCTCATCAACTAATGTATACCTTGGCCTCATGACATCTTGGTGGACTTGGGACCGGGTTCTTCGGGCGCTCATTGTAGGCTTGGCGCTTGCAACGATCGGGAGCTTTTTCGGCGATCAGGCTTTGTGGCTGGACATCCTTGCCGATTTCAAGACGCAATCAGTTATCGGAGCGGTGTTGCTACTTTTGGCGGCGTTGGCAACGCGGCGCATGAAGGAAGCTGTGCTGACGTTGGCGCTGCTGATAATCAACGGAACAACGCTTACCCCCTATCTCGTACTACCGCCCGAAGGCCAGGCGACAATGAAGATTGTTGGGTTCAACATCAACAATCACAATTTTGACACCGCCCTGACGCTTGACTTTCTGCGGCGTGAAAGCGCGGACGTGGTTGTGGTGACCGAAGTAACTGAAACCTGGCAGAAGGCTTTTGAGCAGTTATCTAGCGTTTATCCCCACCGGTTTTACGGACCCACCTACCAGGGTCCAGGAGACGAGCCTCACCGGATTGGACTGCTTGCCAAACGGGCCTGGGAGGAAACAGGGGTGGAATGGTCGAATTTGACGTCTCGGGCCTTCGCCATTTGGGCGCGATTTCCAGCGGCCTCGCCAAGTCTGACGGTGGCCGGCGTGCACCTGCTGAATCCCGTGTACAGACACGCAAGTGATCAAAGGGCAGAGGTCGAAGCGTTGGTATCTGCGGTCAACCGATTTGATGGTCCTGTGGTCGTGACCGGCGATTTCAACATGACCCCGTTCTCCACCCGTTACGGAAACCTGTTGCGAAATTCCAACCTGAGGCGGGCGACCGGGGGTCTCAATGCGACCTGGCCGGCGCTGCTTACGCCTCTTGGGTTGTCGCTGGATCATGTGCTTGTCGGAGAGGAAGTGAGCCACGCGTCCATGCGGACAGGTCCCCGGTTGGGTTCCGACCACCTCCCCGTCGTCGGAACCTTTGATCTGGGGAAGTAAAAGCCAGTCAACCAAATAATGTGCAATGTCCGCTTTGGGTCATAAGCGGACCTTAATCATCCCTGAAATTGGTATACTTTCAAGGGTGGAACCGACATTGTCGTTTTGAATGCCTGCTTACAAACCTGTCGCGGTCCACCAAGCGGGTAGTTGCCTTCTATAATCAGCGGGGCACGGCGGAACAGTACATCGCGGCCCCTGGTTCCCCGATCCGGCCTGTTCGGCTATCATCGGGCATAGTTTGAGGAGTTATCTAGGGAATGCCCGTTAACAGCGTTGGGTGAGTGTTATGTCATCCGAAAATCCCCCCCCCGGTGCGAGCATCCGCGAAGACACGGTCGTTCCGGCCTGCGAGCCGTGGAGCACCATGATGCGCAAGGGGGAAATCTTGCGTCTCGTCGATCTCGAAGGCCAGCAGGCGATCGATTTCCTGTGCTTTAGCGCTGACGACTTGGCAGACCGTTACAATGCCGCCAACACCATTAAGCTAAATCGCAACATCTATCTCGGCAAGGGCTCGGAGCTTTGGTCCGTACGAGCCCGCAAGATGATGACCATCATCGAGGACACGTGCGGCTCCCATGACACGCTTTACGGCTGCTGTTCCGTCGAGGTGGATGACATCCGCTTCGGCAAAAACAACGGTAGGGGTTGCCAGGGGAACTTCGAGTTCGAACTCGCCAAGCACGGGCTGAGCGAGAAGGACGTTGTCGCAAATGTCAACTTCTTCATGTATGTGCCCGTGGAGGCCAGCGGGGACCTGGCGATCGCCCCGGGGATATCCAAGCCCACCGACTACGTGGATTTGCGCGCGGAGATGGACCTGTTGGCCGTCCTGTCGAATTGTCCGGAAGCCCTCAACAATGCCGCCGGCTTCAAACCGACGCCGATCCGCGCCATCGTTTACTCGTTATGAGTGGACCGCGTTCACGCGAGCTTGGTGCTTTAAGCCAACATTGGCAAACCAAGTCAGCACCGATGCAGTGGCGTATGATAAATTCTTGTGCGAAACCGGAATAGGTCATTAAACCGACATTTCCCAGACAGCCTTTAAATCCACTCTAATCTTACGAGAAGTTCACCACCACTGGAATTGTTTTCCCTCCGTAGCCACCCGACAGCGGGATTTTGGTGATTTGGCCGTTTTCGGAAGCCTATTTGACCCAGTTTTCCGTTATCCAGACGCATCTCTCGCGTCATTTTCACGTCGCCGTGGATTTTCTCGGCCTACGCCGGAACGGGTCTTCGTCGTAGGTCATCAATTAGGCCCCCGCAATCACTTTAGTAGAACCTTCATACCGCTTGACGGATTGTAGGGTCTTGAATGTTGCATGCCCTCGCAACCAAACAAAAAGCCAATCTATATCAATGATTTAGGTTGGTTTTTGCTTGGCCTAACATCCTAAGAAAATAACGTCATATCATAATAATTGCCGCGTTTTTCAGCGGTAGGTAGTTGGAGCCCCTCCCTTTTAATCAGAGGGTCACAGGTTCGATTCCTGTAGCGCCTACCAAATAAAACAAGGGGTTAACTGGAAACAGCTGGCCCCTTGTTCCTTGGATTTTTGGCTTTAGGCGATACCTTGGGCGACAAAAATGCCGAGCCCCTTTTATTCTCGAAATTGTTACAAACGACGCTGGCACGACCGGAACGAGTGCAAATTGGTCGTTTGACCACGTAGGATTACCGGGATTTTTCCATTTCAATCCGCTTTTTGCATATAATTCGTCAAAGGGGAACGGAGCTTAAGCAACCGGATTTGGAATTTGATGGGCGCAAAAGCGAAGCCTCAGCGCTTTGAGAGCGGGGATGTTGCCCATAAGGCGCGTCTCATGATCCGGGCCGGCGAGCATCGGGGCCACACGGCTGGCTTGGCCCAGGGCTTCGTCCAGGGAAACCTATGTATCCTGCCGGCGGACTATGCGTTGGAATTCGCGGCCTTCTGCCAGCGAAATCCGAAGCCCTGCCCGCTGATCGGCATAAGCGCCCCGGGCGATCCACGTATCCCGGCCCTCGCCGAGGACATGGACATCCGCACCGACCTGCCCCAATACAGGATTTTCCGGGACGGGGAGCTGGTGGATGAGCCGTCCGACATCATCGATCTATGGAGAGACAACATGGTGTCGTTTGTGCTCGGCTGCTCGTTCTCCTTCGAGGAAGCGCTGCTCGACGCCGGCATCTCGCTCAGCCATATCGAGCGAGGCGAGAATGTGGCGATGTACAAAACGAATATCGACACGGTCTCTGCGGGACGGTTCCATGGAAAGATGGTCGTCTCCATGCGTCCATTGAAGCCGGCCGACGTCATTTTGGCGATCCAGATCACGTCCCGCTTCCCGGGCGTGCACGGGGCGCCTGTCCACCTGGGCCAGCCCCATCTGATCGGCATCGATGATTTAGAGAAACCCTTTGCCGGAGACAGGCCGCGAATGGAGGACGACGAAATCCCTGTGTTTTGGGCTTGCGGCGTGACTCCCCAGGTCGCCGTCGAGCAGGTGCGGCCGCCGATCTGCGTCACTCACGTGCCCGGATGCATGGTGATTACCAACCTACTCAATTCCAGCCTGGCGGTCTTTTGAGAGAGCCCAAAGCGCAATTAAGTCGCCTCAAGAAACGTGCCGGGTTTCCCGCAGAGTTTCTTCTAAGCGCAAATTCTCGCCGATGGCATGAAAACGAGTTTGAAGAGTGGGTTAGCCACCGCTGATCCCCCTTAAATCGCCAGCCTATCTGTTTGTTCCTTTATCCCGGAATGCTTAAGCTGGCCTATGCCTGCGCTGCCCGCCAATTCTCCTGCCCACCGTATTCTCAATGACGTGTTTGGTTATTCTTCGTTCCGAACGGGGCAGGAAGAGGTCATAAACAATATCCTGGACGGTATTAGCGTCCTCACCGTCATGCCCACGGGATCGGGCAAGTCCTTGTGCTTTCAAATCCCGGCCCTGGTCCGGGTCGGCCTGACCGTTGTCGTCTCGCCGCTGGTCGCCCTGATGGAGGATCAGGTGGCGGCGCTCAAGCTGGACGGTGTCGCCGCCGAGACCATCAATTCGTCTCGGGAACGCGAAACAAACGTCGATACCTGGCGGCGTGTCGCGGCGGGCGCGGTCCGCCTGCTCTACATCTCGCCCGAACGGCTGATGACGGACCGTATGCTGGCGGCGCTGCAGCAGCTGCAGGTGGTACAGATCGCCATTGATGAGGCCCATTGCATTTCGCGCTGGGGACCGTCTTTCCGGCCCGATTACGAAAACTTAGCCCGGTTGGGGGAACTGTTTCCCGGCGTCCCGCTGGCGGCATTTACGGCTACCGCCGACGAGGCGACGCGTCTGGATATCTCGGAAAAACTCTTTAACGGCCGGGGCCGTACCGTCGTCACCGGATTCGACCGGCCCAATATCCGCCTCGCCGTGGAAACGCGGCGCGACTGGAAGCGCCAGCTTATCGATTTCGTCCGGGCCCGGCCAGGCGCAAGCGGCATCGTCTATTGCTTGTCGCGCAAAAAGACGGAA